>Ga0209314_10000078_pt1 | contig 38569 bp, 35 predicted proteins | sample I19B2metaG_FD_184146 | JGI IMG/M metagenome (GOLD analysis project Ga0209314, IMG submission 184146) | Lake sediment bacterial and archeal communities from Gulf of Boni, Indonesia to study Microbial Dark Matter (Phase II) - ​I19B2 metaG... | ecosystem: Environmental > Aquatic > Freshwater >... | reverse complement strand
GGTTAAGGAGAGTGTTGAGCTCGGCAGCGTCAGCCAGGTGGCAGAGCCCCACTGCGGAACCGGTCCCGCAAGCGCGGGGAGGGGAGCATGGTGCTCTGCGACTGAGCTGCTCGACATACTGGTGCGGAATGTGCGCAGGATCTTCGTTTCCGGGCGCAGCCTGGCAGTCACCGTGGCGGATAATCTCCCCTATGAGCGTCTGCGCTGCATTCGCCGTCTCCTGGTCCAGTCCGGACTTAGCTGTATCGCTTGCTGTCGGAGACTGGCAGTGGGCGTTTGGCAGAAGGTTAGCTATGAGCGCCTGCGAGAGATTCTCCTGCTGGCAGGGATGTTTTCCGTAGTCGCCTGGAAGGTTCTCCGGGCATTGGCTGCCCGCCTCCCTTCCGGCAATCTGCGCTGCATACCTGCTCGCATAAGGAGCGGCCTGTTGCCATGAAACGCTGGAGCGGACCTGCAATCTACGCCCTTTTGTTGACGATTCTCACCTCTGCCGGTGCAACGGCGGAGCCGATCGCCATGCCGGACATCGGCGGGACAGTCGCCGGCCTGGCCACCCCCGGAGGGATCTCCTCGGTCATCCAGATACTGTTCATGATGACCGTGCTCTCCCTGGCGCCGGGAATACTCATCATGACGACCTCCTTCACCCGCATCGTCGTGGTCCTATCCTTCCTGAGGAATGCCATGGGCACGCAGCAGGCCCCCTCAAACCAGATAGTCATCGGCCTGGCCCTGTTCCTGACCTTCTTCATAATGAGCCCAGTCTGGCAGCAGATCAACGTCCAGGCGGTGCAGCCTTACAAATCCAAGAAAATCAGCCAGGAGGAGGCCTTCAGGAGGGGTGTGAACCCGATCAGAAAGTTCATGCTTTCCCAGACCCGGGAAAAGGACCTCGCACTTTTCATGAGCCTGTCAAAGCTGCCACGGCCGAAGAGCCCGGCGGACATCCCGACACTGACGATCATCCCCGCCTTCATGGTTTCCGAACTCCGCACCGCTTTCCAGATTGGTTTCCTTCTCTACATACCTTTCATCGTGGTGGATATGGTGGTGGCATCGGTGCTCATGTCCATGGGGATGATGATGTTGCCGCCGGTCATGATATCGCTCCCTTTCAAGATACTTCTCTTCGTCCTGGTTGACGGTTGGGGGTTGGTCCTGGGGTCGCTCGTCAAGAGCTTTGCCTAGTTAATGGCAGATGCAGGGTGCAGGCGGTTAATACAGCTCAAGGGAGATTTTCCATGACGCCGGAACTGGTTGTTCAGTTGGCACGGAGGAGTTTCGAAACCGTACTAATACTCTCCGCGCCCCTTCTCGTCCTCAGCATTGTGGTCGGCCTGCTGGTGAGCATTTTTCAGACCGTTACCACCATCAATGAGGCTACCCTTACCTTTGTGCCGAAGATCGTTGCCGTGATGATCGGGATGCTGATCTTCTTCCCGTGGATGATGAGCTTCATGTGCGACTTCACCCGCCACGTTTTCGGGATGATAGCCACCCTGAGGCACTGACTGATGCCCATTTCGCTGCCGCTGGTTACCCTTGAGCAGTTTATCCTCTTCATCCTGGTGATGGGGAGGATGGGGGGGATATTCTTCGTCATCCCCCTCTTCGGCGGCAAGGTGGTGCCGATGCGGATCAAGGCGGCAGTGGTGCTGGCAATGACCCTGCTCCTCTTCCCGATGCTGGCAGGCAGGTCTTCCCAGCTCCCCGGGGACCTACCCTCCCTCTTCATCATCGTGCTGAGCGAACTGCTCATCGGCCTGGCATTGGGGCTGCTCGCCAATGTGGTTTTCGCAGCCGTGGAGTTCTGCGGGCAGCTGCTCGGCATGCAGATCGGTTTCGGCATGGCCACGATCTTCGATCCGACTTTCCAGACTCAGCAGACCCCGGTCAGCGGTTTCCAGAACCTGCTGGCAATGCTCATCTTTCTCTCTTTCGGCATCCATCACTTTTTCCTCTCCGCCCTGGTGGAGAGTTACCACTCCATCCCCATAGGGGGGGGGAGGCTGAATGGCGAGCTGGTCAGCTTTGTCATCAGCAGCACGGCAGGGGTCTTCACCCTGGCCGTGAAGCTGGCTGCACCGGTCATGGCGGCTCTCATGGCCTCCAGCATAGTCCTGGGGATCATGGCCCGCTCCTTCCCCCAGATGAACGTATTCATGCTGAGCATGCCGATGAACATCGGCATAGGGCTGATCATTCTGGGGCTCTCACTGCCGGTGTTCATCTCGGGGGTGGAGAGTGCCTTTGCCACAACCCTGCAACAGCTGAAGGCCGCGTTCAAGCTGCTCTCCTGAAAACAAACCATGTCCGATCACGACAAGAGCTCAAAAACCGAACAACCCACCGGCAAGCGGCTGGATGATGCCAGGCGGAAGGGTAACGTGCCGCGCAGTCAGGAGGTGACCACCATCGTCACCATCCTGGCTGCCGCGGCTGCTCTCTATTTCGGCGGCGGTTTCATGCTGTCGGTACTGAAGCAGAGCAGCAGGGAGCTTTTTGCCTCCCTGAACCCTGCACAGGTGACCGAGGCGGGAGTATACTCCCTGATGCTCAAGACCTTTGCAACCCTTGCCCTGGTTCTGCTCCCCTTCCTCCTCATCCTCTGCTGTGTGGTCCTGGCTGCCAATGCCTGCCAGGGTGGGATCGTCATGGCAGGCGAGAGGCTTGCCATCGACCCTGCAAGACTGAACCCCGTCAACGGGATAAAGAGGGTCTTCAGCGGCGAATCGGCTTTCAACGTGCTCAAGTCCCTGTTGAAAACCGTCATTGTCGCTTACATGGCTTACAGGACCATGCGGGGCGAACTGGATGAGATCGTCTCCCTGACAGGAGACGTGCAAGGGATCGCCAGCTTCATCTGTTCCATATCGTTCAAGCTGGTTTTCCAGATTTGCGGGGTGATGATCGTCCTTGCGGTGCTCGACGCCGTGCATGTCAGGTGGCAGCACAGAAGCAACCTGAGGATGACCAAGCAGGAGGTCAAGGATGAGTACAGGGAGACCGAGGGGGATCCGAAGGTCAAGGGGAGGATCAAGCAGCTCCATTTTGAGAGGGCCAGGCGGAGATTTGCCAGGGTCGTTCCTCAGGCTGACGTGATCATAACAAACCCGACCCATTATGCCGTGGCACTCAAGTACGATCGCGACAAGATGTGGGCGCCGGTTGTCCTGGCGAAGGGGGCCGACCACCTGGCGCTGAAGATCAGGGAGATTGCGCGGCAGAGCGGGGTGACCATTGTGGAGAACCGGTTCCTGGCGAGGGAGTTGTACGCCAAGGTGAAAGAGGGTGAGGAGATCCCGGAGGCGCTCTATACCGCAGTGGCTGAGGTGCTTGCCTATGTCTACGGCCTTAAGGGCAGGGTCTAGGCGGCGAGCTTGATTATCTCCCTGCCGATTATCTCCAGGGGGAGCACTGAGTCCGCAACCCCCCCCTCCACGCATGCCCTTGGCATGCCGTAGATGGTGGAGGTTGCCTCGTCCTGTACCAGGGTGATGCCACCCATCTGCTTCAGGTGCTGCATCCCCTTGAAGCCATCGCTCCCCATCCCGGTGAGGATTACGCCGAGCATTGCACCGCTGCATGCATCGCTGAGGGTGCGCATCATCAGGTCTATGGACGGGATATAGATAAACTGCGGATTGGACTCGGCTGGAGATGTGGCGGCAACGATCTCCCCCTGCTGCCGGCTGAAGGATGTATGCATCCCCCCCGGGCAGATAAGGACCCTGCCCGGCCGAAGCTGGTTGCCGTTCTCAGCCTCCAGTATCTCCAGGGGGCATTTTGCATTAAGGTGCGCGGCATAATGCCCGGTGAAGAGTTTAGGCATATGAATCCCGGCGACTATGGGGTGTGAAAAGCTGGACGGAATATTGGCAAGCACCTTCTGCAACGCCATTGGCCCCCCGGTGGAGGCTCCAATGGCAATGGCAGTTATTCTGCCACTCTCCAGAGTCTCAGTATTGGCCAGCGCCTCCCCGAGAAGCGATGTGGACCTGATCATGCCGATCTGATTGCTCAACCCTTTTACCTTGCGCAGCAGTTCGGCCCGGAAAAACTTAGCCTGCCATGATGTGCCATCGGGGCTTTTTGGGATGAAGTCGACCGCGCCGGACTCAAGCGCCTCCATGGTAACCATCGCCCCCTCCCTCGTCTGGGTGGAAACCATGAGTACATGGGTGGGGCATTTCGCCATGATCTCCTTCAGCGCGGTGATGCCATCCATGCGCGGCATCTCGATGTCCATGGTTATCACTTCCGGCTTCAGGTGGCAGGCCTTTTCCACTGCCTCAATGCCGTCGACAGCCGTTCCAACCACCTCGATGTCAGGGTCGCTCGCCAGGGTTGAGCTGATGGCCAGCCTCATGAAAGCCGAATCATCAACCACCAATATCCTTGTCTTCCCCCTTACTGCTCTGTTCATGGCGCCCTCGTGTCATGTCCCTACGAATATGTACGTTACCATCTCACGTATCTCAGGTACCCTGTCGTCCAGTTCAAAGCAGAACTTCTCCGCGTCGAAGTTCAGCCTGTTAGGGGTGAAGTCCTCGATAATCCGCCACCCCTCCTCCTCGGCCAGGTTGAAGCTGATCCACTCCCTGCCGCCGTAGTCGAGCCCCCTCACCGAACAGAAGAGGTCGGCCAGGTTGATGATGGCCGCCAGCAGCGGCTCGAGCGGCGCTTCGCGGGGGGCATGGTGATGTTCGATGACTTCGCAGTACTCCTGGGGGAAGTTCCATTTGTTGGCAATGCAAAGCCCTATGTGGCAGTGGGTTGTGCCGATGAGACGCTCCTCCGAAGCGATCCACCTCAGTGGCTCGGATGCAATGAGGTCGAGTATCTCCTGGAGCGTTTCCTTCATGTAGTAGCTGAGGAATACTTCGCCGATGTCGTGGACAATACCCGCCAGATATGCTTTTTCAATTTCCGGGAAGCGGATGCGCTGGGCAATTATGCGCGCGACGATCCCAACCCCAAGGGAGTGTTCCCAGAATGTCTTGATGTCGAATGCGCCGTTCTTGTCGCGAAATACATCGATTATTGAGCAGGTCATGACTATCTCGCGAATGTGGCGGAACCCAAGGTAGGTGAGGGCATGTCTGACCGAGTTGATCTCATGACGGGGCCTGTAGAGTGGCGAGTTGACCATCTTGATGACCCTGGCCGCAAGTACCTGGTCGGACAGGATCATGTCGACGATGGTGTCCATTTCCGCGTCGAAGCTGTTCAACAGCTTCAGTATCTTGGCAGCCACTGTCGGGATAGTGGGGAGGTCGACGCAATCCCTGACCAGCGCCTGGGCTTTTTGCATCATCGGGCTGTTTTCCATGTTCTCACTTCCTATAGGCAAATCCGCCAGGGAAATGGACCGTCTTGAATCTGTCGTTCACTCCGTGCAGCGATTCCGATTGTCCGACAAAGAGATATCCGTAGGGGAGCAGATTATTGTAAAAATGTTGCACGACCTTCGCCTTTGACGACTCGTCAAAGTAGATGAGCACATTGGCGCAGAAGATGAAATCGAAGCTTTTCATGAAAACCATCCTGCTGTCATCGTACAGATTCAGATGGGAGAAGGTGACGAGCTTTTTAACCTCCTGGGAAAGAACGTATCGCTCCGGATTTTCCTCCAGGAAGTATTTCTTCCGGTAGTATTCCGGCATGTTTCGCACCGCGTAGCCGTTGAATATCCCCTCCCGCGCCTTGGCCAGTATGGTTTCATTTATATCGGTACCGATCACCTCCACGGTCCACCCCTTGAGGATTGTGGCCATCTTCTCCAGAAGGATCATTGCCAGGGTGTAGGGCTCTTCGCCGGAGGAGGTTCCCGCGCTCCAGACCCGGATCTTGCGGAAGCCGATTTTCTGCTTTGCCTCAACGATCTCCGGCAGGAACCTGTTCTCCATGGCGCTCAACTGGGGCATGATGCGGAAAAAGCGGGTCTCCGTGGTTGTCAGTTCATTGAGAAGGTGGCGCAGCTCCTCCTTGCCGCGCACCCCGTCACGCAATAGCTTGCCGTATTCCTCATGGCTTTTGATCCCTGTTGCGCACATGCGGCGGGAGAGGCGGTTTTCCAGGTAATATTTTTTGCTGGCATTCATGTATATGCCGCAGTGACTGTAGATGAAATCCCTGATCATCTCGAAATCAGCATCTGAGATTTTTACGGATGCCGATCCCTGTCCCATCTGGCAATTGCTTGAGATCATATGCAGCTCACATGGCCTGCATTCCCGGCAGGTACGAACCATCATAGCCGCCGATAAGCCCAACCGGGTCTACGATGAGGGCCACCTGGCCGTCCCCCAGGATCGTGGAGCCGGCGAATCCTGGGATGGTGCCCAGGTATCTCCCCAAGGACTTGATGACCACCTCCTGTTGGCCGAGAAGTCTGGAAACCACCAGGCCGAGCCTCCTCTCCGCCGCACCAACAACCACGACGTAGCAGAAAAGCTTCTCCCCGGCGTCATCATCGTTGTTGAACAGCCTGTCCAGTTTTAAAAGAGGCAGAATCTCTTCCCTCAGCCTGAGCACCTCCTGGCCGCCTACCCGGTGGAAGCTGCCGTTCTCTACCCGGAGAGTCTCCAGAACCGACGATAGGGGGATGGAGTATGTTTCCTTGCCAACGCCCACGAGGAGCGTCTGGATGATGGCCAAGGTGAGTGGTAGCCTGATGATGAACTCCGTGCCGCTGCCGACCGTGCTCCGTACTTCGATGATGCCGTTCATTTTTTTAATGTAGGTCTTCACCACATCCATCCCCACCCCCCGTCCGGAGATGTCAGAGGCGGTCTCCTTTGTGGAAAAGCCGGGGAGGAAGATCAGGTCCAGGATTTCGCGTTTACCCATGTTGGCCAGCTGAGCCTCTGTCACGACCCCTTTTTCCAGGGCTTTTTGGCTCACCTTTTCGTGATCGATGCCGCGACCGTCATCCTTGATGCGTATGACTATATGATTCCCTTCGTGCTCGGCTGAAAGGACCAGAGCCCCCCCGGCGGTCTTTCCGTTGGCAATCCGCTCGTCGGGCCTTTCCAGGCCGTGGTCGAGGGCGTTGCGGACCAGGTGGACGAGTGGGTCTCCCAGCTCTTCAAGGATCGAGCGATCCAGTTCGGTCTCTTCTCCAACGAGATGCAACTCAACCTCTTTGCCAAGGTCCCTGGCAAGGTTGCGGACTATGCGGGGAAATTTCCTGAAAATCTTTTCCACCGGAATCATGCGCATCTTCAGGACCTGCATCTGCAGTTCGCTGGTGATGTAGTTCATTCTTTTCGAGAGGCTGTTGAACTCACGGACAAACTCCAGCCTGTTCACCCCGTTCTGCTGTTCGCTGCTGAGCTGCAGCATCCTGTTTCGTTCAAGTACCAGTTCCCCCACTTGATTCATGAGATCATCTAGCCTTTTGACATCTACCCTGACGCTGGCACTCTCGGAGCTCTCATCGCTCCTTGGCTTCCCTGCAGCTTCAGCTGGCGTTTCTGTGGTGGCCGGCTCCCGGATGGCCGTTTCCACGGGTGGGGGATTCTCCCTTGCCACCTCGCATGTCGCGGTAGCCTCCTTTTTCAGGCAGCTTGCCTCCCCGGAGTTGTCGGAGAGGAAGGGGCTCAGTTTGCCGATGGTCTCCTCGACCGGGCGATCCCGCAACTCCCCCTCCGCTATGTCGTTTACCAGCAGCTTTACAAGGTCAGCCCCCTCCAGGATCACATCCATGATCTCGCTTGTCAGCAGCAGGTCACCCTTGCGGAGCCTGTTGAGCACATCCTCTATTTTGTGGGTTACCTGGACCAGCAGCTCGAAGCCGAGAAAGCTGGAGGTCCCTTTCACGGTATGGATCGAGCGGAAAACCCTGTTGAGGAGCTCATTGTCCCGGGGGCTCTTCTCCAGGTTCACCAGGTCGTCGTCGAGTTTTTGCAGAAGTTCGGTGGATTCGGTGACAAACCCCTCCAGCAACTCCTGATCTTCGCATTCCAGTTTCATCTGCAACTCCTGAAGGGGGGTGGTTGGCCATCGGTTCGTCGGACTGTGCAGAAGCTATTCTTTCATGATGCCCCGCTCTTCAGAGCCGATCAGCTTGTCCAGATCAAGCATGATCAGCAGCCTCTCACCCCTGTTGATCACCCCCGAGACGCACTCCTGCTGGACTCCTGCGCTGATCGCCGCAGGGGGGGGGAGAATCTCGGCCTCTGCCACGCGCAGCACCTCGGAAACCGAATCGACTATGAACCCCATCAGCTCGCCCGTTACGTCAACCACCATGGTGCGTGTCCGTCTGCCGTTCTCGCTACCGTCCAAATTGAACCTCTTGCGCAGGGATACGAGGGGGATAACTTTGCCGCGAAGATTCATCACCCCCTCCACATACGTGGGGGTGTTCGGCACGCGTGTCACCTCCGGCATCCGCAGTATCTCCATGATCTTCAGCACCGGTATGGCGTACTCTTCCCGGTCCACGCTGAAGCTGACCAGCTGGGTCATCTCTCCTGCTACGTCGTTAAGGCTCATCTGGATTCCCCCTTTGTTTCCTTGATAGTTAATATCGGCAGCCAACGGCAAAAGTTGAGAGATTTTTACTCCCGACTTAACTCTCTTCGGGCAGGGCAAGATTATCGTGACGTGGTTGCAATATTGTGTCATATGATTGACAGGTCTTGTTAATGTGATATTTTTCAGGATGCTGTTGCAATCCTTATTGCGGAGGGCTAATGGAGCGCGCCAGAATCCTCATTGCTGATGATGACAGAAAGACCAGGGATGTGATCTCCATATTCCTGCGCCATAAGGGGTATGATGTTTTTCAGGCGTTTGACGGCGAGGACGCCCTGGAGAAGGTCGAACAGCATGATCCCCACCTGGTGATTACCGACTTCATGATGCCGAGGGCCAATGGTCATGAGGTAATCCGGCGGATAAAGGCAGCAAGGCCGGAGATAGTCACCATCGCGTACAGTGCGTTTGCCAACTTCGAGATGACAGCGGACCTGCTCAAGGCGGGGGCTTTCTTCTACCTGGAGAAACCTTTCGAGCTGGAGGTGCTGGAGGCCCAGATAGAGCGGGGGCTGGAGCATTATGCCATGCAGAGCAGGGCATTCAGTTCAGCACCGCGCATCAAGAACCGCTCCCTTTTCCAGAACATGATCGGCGAAAGCCAGCGTATGCTGGCTGTTTTCGAGTTGATCGAGAAAATTGCCAACTCCGACTCCACCGTGCTCATCCAGGGGGAGTCGGGGACAGGCAAGGAGCTTGTGGCCAAGGCAATACACGACCTCAGCCGGAGAAGAGCCAATCCATTCGTTGCCGTCAACACCGCGGCTATTCCCGATGAGCTTCTGGAGAGCGAGCTCTTCGGACATGTAAGGGGGGCTTTCACCGGCGCGGTAGCCAATCGCGTCGGGCGCTTCGAGCTTGCCGACGGAGGGACTATCTTTCTCGATGAGATCGGCGAGATGCAGATGCGTCTCCAGGCCAAGCTCCTCAGGGTTTTGCAGAACCGCATGCTGGAACCGGTAGGGGCAAGCAGTTCCAGGAAGGTTGACTTGAGGATCATAGCAGCCACTAACCAGAACCTGGAACGCCTCGTCGCCTCCAGGGATTTCAGGGAGGATCTCTATTACAGGCTCTCCGTCATCCCCATCATCCTCCCCCCTTTAAGGGATCGGCGCGAGGATATCCCTCTTCTCATTGAGAGCTTCCTCGACAGGTTTTCCCGGAGCGGCAACCATAAGGTCAAGGGTATTGAGAAGGGGGTGGTTGAACTTCTCTGCTGTTATGACTGGCCTGGCAACGTCAGGGAGTTGGAGAATCTCATTGAGTACCTCGTCGTCCTTAAGGGGAGCGGCACGATAACCATGCGCGACGTCCCAGACAAGTACCGTAAGGGAAAGAAGCCGGCCGACAGCGCAACAGTGACCCTGCCGGAGGGGGGGCTCTGCCTCAACAGCGCAGTGGCGCAATTCGAGGACAGGCTGATCAGTCAAGCCCTGGAGATGTCCGGCGGCAACAAGAAAGAGGCTGCTCAGCTGCTCAACCTGAAGAGGACCACCCTCATCGAGAAGCTCAAGAAGAAGAATATCGCCATGGCAACAAGCGACTAGCTTGGAATCTCTTTTGCATGGAACGACAGTGGGGAGTTAACAACTCCCCACTGGAAACGCGGGGAGACTCTCCATGTCATTAGACCCTTTCGCAACATTGAAGACTCTCCCGATTTTTGGGGGGAGCAGGCAGCCCAGCCGGAGCGGCATGGGACAGCAGTCCGAATCGTCCTTTGCCGAGCAACTTCTCCGCGCCGGGGACAGTTCCGCGCCTTGCCCGGGAGGGAGCTCGCCGGCCGAGGCCGCTGAGATCCTGCGTCTCGCCATGCTCAGGTCTGCCATGGATATCACCGCCTCTTGTCCTGTCGATGAAAGTCCCCTCCATGCCGGCCAGAGCAGTCGTATGCTGCGCCAGTTTGCCATCGCCGCTGAGGATAACCGGGTGACGGAAACTCCCGGCCCAGTGGAAAGCCGGACACCAGGCAGACATGATGGTCGCTACGATGGAATCATATGCAAGGCATCAAGGCGATACGGCGTTGATGAGGGGCTGATCCGGGCGGTCATCCGCGCGGAGAGCGATTTCAACCCCAGGGCGGTCTCTTCCGCAGGCGCCCAGGGGCTGATGCAGCTGATGCCGGCCACTGCCAGATCCCTGGGGGTTACCGACCCGTTCGATGCCGAGCAGAACGTCATGGCCGGCACAAGGTTCCTTGCAGATATGCTCAAGCGTTACTCAGGTTGCATTGACTCCGCCCTTGCCGCCTATAACTGGGGTCCAGGGAATCTGGACCGTCACCCCACATCTCTCCCCAGGGAGACCCGTAACTACCTGGCCAGGGTAAAAGGCTACTACTCCGGATCTGTTGCCTGACAACCGTCGGGCAGAGCAGCTCTCCCCACGGGATTTGTCTTGCCCATACCCACCCTGCTTGTCAAATCATTGACCTGAAGTCATGACAACGTCTCCCAATCCAGCCTTCAACTAACCAACCAACTCTCCTCCAGCCCCTTTTCGCTGAAAAGAAACTTCCTGTTTACAGGCTGTTATCGGCTGTGCAGATCGCCTGCCATCAACTGCCGGCCAATGGCATGCCGGTTGCAAAATGTGTCTTTACCAATAATGTGTAGCTGTCTCTTGTAGCAGGTTATTAGCAGAGGGGAAATGCGATGATGAACCTGGAGGCCAAGTCCATGGGGAACGGGCAGGCAAAAAGCAACTCGGACATATACATGGCCCTGGTTCTCATCGGCATCCTCTCCCTGATGATCGTCCCACTGCCGGCGTTCATTCTCGACATCTTCCTGGCAACCAACATCACCATCTCCCTCGCCATCTTGCTTGTCTGCCTCTACACCGTGCAGCCGCTGGACTTCTCCGTCTTCCCATCCGCCCTGCTGGTGACCACGCTCTTCAGGCTGGCGCTCAATATCGCTTCGACCCGCCTCATCCTGCTCCACGGCAGCGAGGGGGTAGAGGCTGCCGGGGTGGTGATCAAGGCGTTCGGACAGTTCGTCGTCGGTGGAAACTATGTGATCGGCGCCGTCATCTTCCTCATCCTGGTGATCATCAATTTCGTCGTCATTACCAAGGGTGCCGGACGTGTGGCAGAGGTGGCCGCCAGATTCACTCTGGATGCCATGCCGGGAAAGCAGATGGCAATCGATGCCGACCTCTCCAGCGGTCTTCTCACTGAAAAGGAGGCCAGGGCACGCCGCCTGAAGATCACCCGCGAGGCCAACTTCTACGGATCCATGGATGGGGCGAGCAAGTTCGTCAGGGGGGATGCCATTGCCGGTATCCTCATCATGATGGTCAATATCTTCGGTGGATTCATCATCGGGGTCTTCCAGCAGGGTATGTCCATTGAGAGCGCCCTGGCCAACTACACTTTCCTCACCATCGGCGAGGGGCTTGTGGCCCAGATACCGGCGCTGATCATCTCCACGGCTGCCGGCATCATAGTCACCCGTTCCGCCGATGAGAAGAATTTCGGCCACGAGGTTACCGGGCAGCTGCTCGCCTATCCCAAGGCATTCTATGTCTGCTCAGGCGTCCTGTTCGCCTTCGGCCTCATCCCGGGGCTCCCCCATTTCCCCTTCTTCCTCCTCTCCGGAATATCCTATCTCTTGGGGAGGATGTCTCGGGAAAAAGTCGAAACCGACGTGGTCGCCGAGCTCGATGAAATCTCACCCAGCGAGGAGGGGGATGACCAGATAGGAGCCGTCAAGCCCCTGGAGATCCTGGAGATGGAGCTGGGCTATGGCCTGGTGCCGCTGGTGGATGCCGGGCAAAAGGGTGACCTGCTGGAGCGAATCCGCTCCATCCGCAAGCAGTATGCCCAGAAGTTGGGGTTCATCGTCCCCCCCATCCATATCCACGACAACCTGCAGCTCTCCCCCTATGAGTACAACATCTACATCAAGGGGGGGAAGGTGGGTGGTGGCGACATGTCCGGGCAGTTCCTGGCCATGGATGCGGGGGAGTCCTCGGCCATGATCGAGGGGGTCAAGACTGTGGAGCCGGTGTTCGGACTCCCGGCAATCTGGATAAGGGAGAGCGAGCGGGAAGAGGCGCAGCGCAGCGGCTACACTGTAGTGGACAAGGCCACGGTCATGACCACCCATGTGAGCGAGATAATCAAGCGCCACGCCCACGAGCTCATCGGCAGGCAGGAGTTGCAGCATCTGCTGGACAACCTGGCATCCGTCTCCCCGCGTGTGGTGGATGACCTGATCCCGGCGGTGCTCAGCCTGGGGACGGTGTTGAAGGTCATCAGGAACCTGCTCAAGGAGAACGTCTCCATCCGTGACCTGAGATCGATACTCGAAGCACTGGCTGATTTCGGCACTTACACCAAGGATGCCGAAGCACTTACCGAACTGGTGCGCCAGGAGCTGGGGCGTTACATCGTGGAGCAGTACAAGGTGAAGGACGACACCCTCTACATCTTCTCCCTGGACAGGGAGGTGGAGGAGGCGGTGGCCGATGCGGTGCAGATTTCCGAGCATGGCAGTTTCCTCGGCATAGAGCCGGAGGTGGCGCAGCGGCTCATTCACGGCATACGTTCGGTCATGGAGCGCTTCGATCAGGTAAACGGCTCTCCAGTCCTGCTCACCACCTCCACCATTCGACGTTTCGTCAAGAAGCTCACCGAGCGATTCATCCCGAATCTGACTGTAATCGCCCATAACGAGATTCCGCCGCACATAAAAATCAAATCAATCGGGGTGGTGAACCTATCATGCTAGTGAAGACATTTCAGGCAAGGGACATGGCAGCGGCCCTGAGAATGGTCAAGGCGGAGATGGGTGCGGATGCACTGATACTCTCCTCCAAGGCCGAGCGTCGCAAGGGGATCATGGGGATACTCTCCAAGCCGATGGTTGAGGTGACAGCCGCCTACGATCCCCGGCCGGCCCAGGGCGCCACCCATCGCGGCAGGCAGGAGGAGGTGGAGCTGAATACCCGCCAGGAGTTCCAGAACTCCATGCTGGCACCCATTGCCAGGGAGCTGAAGGAGTTGCGTCAGAAGGTGGATACTCTTGCCAAAAGGGATGTGGAGAGCCTGTTGCCGGCAGCGACGCCGGACTACATGGCAGATCATGCGGTCAGCTACATCCCCCGAGTGGATCCGGGCAAGATGATCCTGGAGGATGATGTCACCGAGTTCAGTCGCCTCCTGGTGGATGCGATCGAGGCGAAGCAGAAGGAGCTTGCCACCTCCGCAGCGACTTCAGCCGCTGCGCAGATGGCTGCTGCAGTCGAACTGCCCGATGCATCCACATCTGCAGGCCAGGCTCCATCCGTGGTCACGGGGATGCTGCGGGATGCGGGTCTTACGGCGGATAGCGTGGAACTGGTCAGCGGCGAGCTCTTGCCGCTGCTGGAGGCGAGGGGGGATGGGGAGGTCGAAGCCCCCCTGGCTGAGGCGCTGACCCGGCTGGTCAGGTGCAGCGGACCACTCCAGCCCATGAAGGATCGGACGCGAGTCCTGGCTTTTGTCGGGCCGAGCGGGGTCGGCAAGACGACGGTGCTACTCAAGATGGCTGCAGCCCTGGCAAAGCGGAAAGGGACGTCGATAGCTCTCCTCTCCGCCGACAGAACGGGTCTCATGGAGAGATATCCGGATGTCAACAGCCTGCAGGGGGTCGCGCTGCAAAAGGTTACCGGCCCGAAAGAGATGCAGGCGGCCATTGCCGCCCACGGGGACAAGGGATTCATCCTCGTCGATACGACAGGCATCTGCCACAGGGATGTCGGCAAGCTGAAGGGGCTAAAGTCCCTGCTGGCTTCGATCCCCGATGCCGAGGTGCACTTGTGTCTTGCCGCGACGACAAGGGACAGGGAGCTGGGCGAAACGATGGCAGGGTTTGCCATGCTGCCGATCAAGGGGCTTGTTTTCACCAGGCTTGATGAATGCGCGACCTATGGCTGCGTTGTCAACGCCCACTTGAGCAGCGGGCTACCGCTTACTTATTTCTCCAGAGGAGACAGGATTGCCGACGGCTTGCACCCTGCCAAGGGGGGGTGGCTGGCTGCACGGATGCTGGAGTGCAGTGCCGCAGTCGGCCAAAACGAATGAATGGGCGGCCCGGTGCATTGTAACGTTTTGGAGTTCTTATGAACGGTTTTGTGAAAATTTATGAACGCGAGGCCCAGCGGGGCTTGGTGGGGGACAGGGATGAGCTTGTCCTTTCCCATCTCCCCCTGGTCAGATTCCTGGTGGGTAGGATGGCAAACCAGCTGCCATCCCATGTGGATCAGGACGAACTGGTGAGTGCCGCCTGCCTGGGACTGATCCAGGCTGCACGTCGATTCGACCCCGCTCGCGGGGTAAAGTTCAAGACATTTGCCGAACAGCACATCAAGGGGACCATCATTGATGAACTGCGCGCTCAGGACAGGCTTTCAAGGCCGTTGCGGGGCAAGTTCAAGCGACTGGAGAGCGAGTTTGCCGTCCTTGAGCAGAAGCTTGGCAGGACACCGAACGGCGAGGAGGTGGCCGCTGCCATGGAGATCCCGATTGAGGAGTATCACCAGCTCCTCAAGGAGGTCCACTGCTTCACCTTCACCAGCCTGGACGACAACTGTGGCGACAATGAGGGGAGCCTGCTCGACATAATCGAGGACAAGGGGGTGGGAACCCCTCAGGAGCAGATGATCTCCCGGGAGATGCTCGATGGGCTTGCCGCGGCGATTGAGGCATTGCCAGAGAAGGAGCGGCTGGTGATAACCCTCTATTACTATGAAGAGCTGACACTGAAGGAGATCGGCGAAGTGATGAACCTTACCGAGTCGCGCATCTCCCAGTTGAACAGCCAGGCGATCATCCATCTGCGAGCCATCATGAAATCCCATGTCTAGGTAATGAAAGGAAAAGGCAATGGACAGCGGCATGTATGCGGCACTGGCAGGCAGTATAGCTTCGATGAAGCGTCTCGACATCATATCCAACAACCTGGCGAACTCGGCTACCCACGGATTCAAGAGGGATAATGTCAGTTTCGAGGCCCTTCTGGCCGACAGCATGGCAGGCAGCGGAGACACGGGGCTATCCCGGGCGGTTCAGGTTTCGGCTGAGCGGAGTGCGGTGGATTTTTCCCAGGGGGGGATAATCCAGACCGGCAACAGCCTGGATTTTGCCATCAAGGGTGACGGCTTCTTCGTTGTCCGCACCCCCCAGGGGGTGGCCTATACCCGGCAGGGGAGTTTTCACCTTGGCGAGAACGGCAGGCTGATTAGCGGCGACGGATACGAAGTGCAGGGTGGTGGTGGGGGGATAACCCTGCCGGCAGGGAGCGTTGCGGTGGATGAAAGGGGGCGGATCTCCGTGGACGGGAGGGAGGTCGCTACCCTGGATATCGTCGATTTCCCCAAGCCCTATCTCCTGGAGAAGGTCGGCTCCAATCTGCTTGCCTCGGCGGATCAGGAGCAGCCACCATTCGCTGCAACAGGCAGCAGCGTGCAGCAGGGTGCGCTTGAAGGATCAAATGTAAATGCCGTCAAGGAGATGGCGGCGATGATAGAGAATTCCAGGTTTTTCGAGGCCTGCGAAAAGATAGTGCGTAGTTATGACGAGATTAAGGGGAAAGCGGTCAATGAACTGGGGAGGCTTTGATGCCTCGATAGGGTGATGACGAAAATCGTTCATGCCGAGGCATGACAGCTGTAAAGGGGGTAGGTGATGATCAGGGCACTATGGACTGCAGCGTCTGGTATGCAGAGCCAGCAACTAAACATTGATGTGGTCGCCAACAATCTGGCTAACTCCAATACCACGGGGTTCAAGAAGAGCAGGGCCGATTTCCAGGACCTCCTCTACCAGAATCAGAAGACCACCGGCGCAGCCTCATCCAACTCAACCCAGATAGCCGCCGGAATACAGGTCGGACTCGGCTCCAGGGCTGTAGGGGTAAACAAGGTCTTTTCCACCGGCACCATGACACAGACGGGTGGCGAGCTGGATATGGCGATCGAGGGGGACGGTTTTTTCCAGGTCCAGCTCCCTGACGGCTCGACGGCCTACACCAGGGCCGGCTCTTTCAAGAAGGACAGCCAGGGGAGGATTGTCACCGCCGATGGCTACCCCATGCTCCCCGAAGTAGTCCTGCCGAGCAATACCACCAAGGTTACCATCGGCAGCGATGGTACCGTTTCGGTTCAGCAGGCGGGCCAGAGCACATCCACCACTGTGGGGAGCATTCAGTTGGCCGGTTTTACGAACCCTGCGGGGCTGTCCAGCATGGGGCGCAATCTCTACCAACCCACCGAATCGTCGGGCACCGCCAATGCCGGTGCAGCCGGGCAGAACGGGCTCGGCATCATCAGCCAGGGGACCCTGGAGATGAGCAATGTAAGTGTGATGGAGGAGATGGTCAGCATGATAGTCAGCCAGAGAGCATACGAGATCAACTCGAAGGTAGTGCAGGCCGCCGATGAGATGCTGCAGCAGGCCAACAACCTGAGGAGATAGCGACATGGTGAACCTTGCTGCTAGGGTGGGGGTGATGCTGTTACGCCGCATTTTGCCGCTTCTCCTGCTCTTATTTGTGCAGATGCCCCAGGCCGGCGCCGCTCCGATTGCCGGGAAAACCGTGGTTTCCGAGGCGGAGGTCAAGGGTTATCTCGCCGAATATCTTCAGGGTAGACCTGCCCTCCGGGGTGCGGAACTGCACATCAAGTCCATGGACTACAAAGGGGAGATGATCCTCCCGGCGGGGAGGGTGGACTTCGAGGCAATCGCCCCTCGTCAGTGGGAGGGGTGGGGTCCCGCTTCCATTGCTCTTATCGTCCGGGTGAACGGCCGTCTTGAGCGGAACATCAGCATAAGGGTGGATGTGGAGGCATTCGTGGAGATGGTTGTCTCCCTTCGCCCATTTGAGCGGGGGGAGATAATCAGCGGCGGGGATGTGGCCCTGGAGAAGAGGGATCTGGCGAAGGTAAGCGGCCGGATCTGCCGCAACCTGGACGATGTGCTGGGGAAGAGGGTCAGGACCGGCATCAGCGGCAACTCCCCGGTCAGAAGCGATTACCTGGAGAAAGTCCCTCTGGTCAAGCCCGGGCAGATGGTGACCATAGTAATCGAGAACCAGAATCTGCGTATCACCGCCAGGGGGAAGGCCAAGAACTCCGGGGCCGAGGGGGATACCGTCCTGGTGCAGCAGTTGGGCGCGCAGCGCGAGATTCATGCCAGTGTGGTGGATGCCGGCACCGTGAGAGTGGAGTTCTAGGGGGGCTAGGTGAAAAAGTCGTTATTAGCGATTATTCTTATGCTGACTGCCTGTGCCCATCCCGTGGTTGAGGGGGGGAGGGTGGCCCATGTCGCAGAGCCGCCGGCGCCACGACCGAACTATGCGGCAGGGTCGCTATGGCAGAGCTCCTCAGTCGGCATGACTGAGGATTTCAAGGCCAGGCGCCTGGGGGATACCCTGACGATCCTCATCTCAGAAGTGGCCAGCGCAAGCAAGGAGGCGACCACCGGAACCTCCAGGAAATCTTCCCATTCAGCCGGGATCCCCAACCTGCTTGGGCTTGAAACCAGCACGACCGGCATAAAGAACTGGATGGATCTGAGCAGGCTGATCAGCGCGGCCAATGAATCCAAGTTTGACGGCAACGGTTCCACTTCGCGGAAGGACAATCTCAGCGCCACCATTACCGCAAGGGTTGTGGATATCCTTGCCAACGGCAACCTGGTCATAGAGGGGCGACGCAACGTGCGGGTTAACAGCGAGGATCAGGTCATAGTCCTCAAGGGGATGGTGAGGCAGCGTGACATCTCCCCAGACAACACGGTCAACTCCGGCATGATAGCCGATGCCAGAATCGTCTATTCGGGTAACGGCGTCATAAGCGACAGGCAGAATCCGGGTTGGCTGGCAAATATGATCGATACTGTCTGGCCATTCTGACGGTGGTTACCATGAAAACAATTATCCTAATCTTCCTCTGCATGATTTTGCTGGCTCCCTGCCCCGTCGAGGCTGTGCGCATCAAGGATATAGCCAGTTACGACGGTGTGCGGGAGAACCAGCTCATCGGCTACGGCATAGTGGTCGGGTTGAATGCCACCGGAGACAGCGACCAGACCAAGTTCCCGGTGCAGTCCATGGTGAATGTCCTGGAACGTATGGGTGTAACGGTTAACCGTTCGGATATAACCGTCAAGAATGCGGCTGCGGTCATGGTTACCGCGACCCTGCCTGCATTCGCCAAGCAGGGGAGCAGGCTAGATGTGCTGGTCTCCTCCATGGGGGATGCCAAAAGCATAGCTGGCGGGACCCTGTTGATGACCCCCCTGCGCGGTGCCGACAATCAGGTCTACGCAGTGGCCCAGGGGGGGGTGCTGACCAACTCCTTCTCCTATGGGGGGCAGGCTGGCTCGGCAATGAAGAATCATCCGACAGCGGGAAGGATACTGGGTGGAGCCCTGGTCGAGCGGGAGATCCCCTTTGACCTCAGCGGCAGGGTGGAGCTGAAACTCAACCTGCACGATCCGGACTTCACAACCGCTTCGCGCATGGCGGCGACGATCAACGGCAAATTCGGCAGAGCCGTTGCCGCGTGCAATGATCCAGGCGCCGTGCTGCTGGCTCTCCCCGCCGATTACCAGGGGAAGATGGTGCAGTTTCTCGCCGAGCTGGAAGGGCTTGAGGTCCAGCCGGACAGCGTGGCGAGGGTAGTGCTGAACGAGCGGACCGGGACGATTGTCATGGGGGATAATGTCCGCATCTCCACCGTAGCCATCTCCCATGGGAACCTCTCCCTCTTCATCAAGGAGACCCCCAAGGTCTCCCAGCCCCAGCCGCTCAGCAGCGGCGGTGAGACCAAGGTGGTGCCACGGACCTCCATGCAGGTCAAGGAGGATAGTGGCGGCCTCACCCTCCTGCGCGAGGGGGCGAGCATAGGCGAAGTGGTGCGCGCCCTTAATACCCTAGGGGTAACGCCCCGGGACCTGATCGGCATCATGCAGGCGATAAAGGCGGCCGGGGCCTTGCAAGCCGAAGTGACAGTCATCTAACCGCTTACGGGGGGATTATGGGAATAAATCCTTTGGCAATGGACATCGGCCCAATTAATGATAAAAAAAATGGACATATTGCTAAAGTTCTGCCGGGCTCCGCCGATAATAGGGTTGACAGTACGAGAAAGGGGGCCAGCGAATTTGCAACCCTGTATGTGGGGATGATGCTCAAGGCCATGCGTGGCGAGGGGAAGGGGGACACCCTGACGGGTGGCGGGAGGAGCGAGGAGACCTACCGTTCCCTGCTTGACCAGGAGTACGCCAGGATCATTGCCCAGAGCGGAGGCACGGGGCTGACCACCGCCATTGAAAAAGAGCTGCTGCGCCTCGATGACTGTCGGCAAGAAAACTCAGCCGGGTCCCGGATGGAGCCGGCGACTGAAAGGAAGTGGAATTATCATGAAGATTGAAAGTGACAGACTGACCGCAATTCTCAACATGCCCAAGCATGAGGAGCCCGACAAGGGTGTCGATTCCGCAGTCCCAGCGGATCCCGGTTCCAGCGGTGGGGTCGATCGGGTTGATATCTCAATCAGCAAGGGGGCGATGGACAAGCTCGGCGATCTTGTCAACGAGATGAGTGAAGAGCGGAAAAACAAGATAGCTTCACTCAAAAAAGAGGTGGAGTCCGGCACGTACCAGGTCGACTCCAAGCTGGTTGCCAAAAAGATGCTGGAGGCATGGAGAGGCAATAACTGATGGAGACGCCATGGGCACGGCAATAGCAAATCTCGCGGCCATGCTTGCTGCCAAAGGGGAGGCGATGGATCGGCTGCTCTCCCTGCTGGACAACGAATGCCGCCTGGTTACCAGTCTCGACATGGGGTCACTGGCTGAGAACGACTGCCAGCTGGAGTCCCTGCTGCAAGAGATAGCGCTGCTCACGCGCCGGTGTCGCCAGCAGCTGCGTGCCGCGGCAGCCGACAACGGTCTCCTCCCGGAGAGCACCTTCAGCCAGTTGCTGGACAGGGTAGATCCCCATGAGCGGGATGAGCTGGGGAGATTGCGTGAGAGGCTCTTTTGTCTCGGGGCAGAGTTGCAGCGCCGCGTTGATGTGAGCAGCGCCATTCTTGGGAAATCGCTAGCATCCGTTGGCCGCTCCATCACGCTCATGACTAAAGGCTTGAACCCGGCTGCCACATATGGCGAGGCCGGCAGGATGGTGACGGGGACAGGTTTCGGCATTTACCGCAAGGAAATATAATGAGCATTGAAAATATTCTCAACATCGCTTCAACGGGGATCATGGCCCAGCGGGTGGCAATCGAGGTCACCAGCGAGAATATCGCCAATGTGAACACCCCCGGCTATTCGCGCCAGAGGGTGGTGATGCAGAGCTCCCTGCCGATCAGTACCGGCGGTTTTGGCGGAGGGGTTCTTGTCGAAGGCGTGCAGAGGAGTTACGACGGCCTGCTGCAACAGCAGATCGTCAGTGGCAGCAGCGATTACGCCAACAGCCTTGCCAGGCAGAGTGCCCTGCAGGAGGTAGAGCCGCTTTTCAACGAATTGACAGGTAGCGGGCTCGGCCAGGCGATGGATGACTTCTTCAACTCCTGGCAGGACCTTACCCTGAACCCCCAGGGTTCTCCGGAGCGTCAGGCCCTGCTGACCAGCAGCCAACTGATGGTTGACCGTTTCCGGCAGCTGAATGCCTCCCTCGTCAGGATACAGTCGGCCGCGGATTCGTCCCTGTCGGGAATCGTCGATTTCATCAATGACAAGGCGGAGAGTATCGCCCGGTTGAACGGCCAGATACTGCAGGCCGAACAGCTCGGGGTTAATGCCAACGAACTGAAGGACAATCGTGATTATCTCCTCCAGCAGCTTGGTGAGAAGGTCGGCATATCCTTCAGCCAACAGACGGACGGTACGGTAGCCGTCTCCCTCCCCGGCGGGGAGCCGCTTGTTGCAGGGATTCAGTATGCATCACTCTCCATAGTTTCGGTTGCCACAACCGGGTCAAATCTGCCCAATCCGGCCAACTCCATACATGTCACCGCCATCGGCAATCCGCCCCCCGCTCCCCAGGGTACGGATGCGGACATTACCCAGAGCGTGGGTGGGGCGGATAACTCCAAGGGGGAGATGGGCGCCGCTCTCTATGTCCGGGATCTCCTGATCAAGGGGTATCTGGACAAGCTGGACGCCATGGCGAAGACGATGGTCACCGAGGTCAATGCCAAGCATAATCTCGGCTACGGACTTGACGGCAGCAGTGGCGATTTCTTCGATCCAGCCGGCATTACCAGCGCCAGCATAGCTCTTTCCACCGGTTTCAGCGCCGCCAAGATCGCCGCTGCCGGCCCTCTGCCGGCCCCGGCAGGCGTGGACCCCGGAAACAACGTCAATGCGCTGGCCATGGCCGACCTGAAGACAAAGGTGGTCGATTTTGTCGTGGGAGGGGTGACATCCTCAACCCAATTCGGCACTTTCCAGAATATCTTTGTCAGCGGAGTGGGGAGTGACCTGCAGAGCGCTAAGAATACCCAGCAACAGGATGATGGTTATTTAAGGCAGCTGAAGTTGATGCGCGAATCCATCTCCGGGGTTTCCATAGATGAAGAGATGACGAACCTGATCAAGTATCAGAGGGGATTCGAAGCTTCCGCCCGGCTGGTTTCAGTTGCCGGCGAGATGTACGATGCCGTGCTGGCCATGCTGCGCTAGGAGGAGTTGCCATGCGTGTCACACCCGGAATGACGGCGGATAACGCCCTTTATTATCTGCAGCAGGGGAGGCTGGGCCTGGACCAGGTCCAGGAGAAGATCGCCAGCGGGAACAACATCAACAGGCCGTCAGACGATCCCATAACCACCAGGCAGCTCCTGGACCTGAGCTCGCAGATCAGATCCTGGGAGCAGTTCGGCGACAACATAAAGAGTGGCAACATCTGGCTGAATGTAACCAACACTGCCTTGACCGCCATCCGCGCGATGATCTCCCAGGCAAAGAGCATTGCTGGCAGCATATCCAGCGGCAGCAGCGACGCAACCTTGCGCAACAGTGTAATATCCCAGCTGAGAGGCTTGAAAAGCCAGTTGGTTGACCTTGGCAATACCCAGTTGGGGGATCGCTATATCTTCGCCGGGTTCAAGAACAGTATCCCCCCATTTGTTACCGGCAGCGATCCAGATCCCCTCTCCGCAACTTTCACCCCGGTGCAGTTTGTTGGAGATAACCAATCCCCTGTCATCGAGGTGGGGGAGGGGCTGACAGCTTCGATCGCCACAGCCGGAGGGGAGCTGTTGTCCGGCAGTTCCGGTGGTACCGATGTCCTGGCGGTCTTCGATCGCCTTATTCAGGCAATCTCCGCAAACGACGCTACTGCCATCAATACCGAGGCGAAAGGGTTGGATGCAGCTGCAACTCAGGTGGACGATGCCATCAGCAGGGTTGCCGGGAAATTGCTTCTCCTCAAGAATGCCGAGGAGGTCAATACCGGGAATATCAATACTCTGAAAAATGTCATTGGTGACAGACAGAACGTCGACTACGCCATGGCGGCTACCGTCCTGAGCCAACAGCAGACGGCCTTCCAGGCGGCGTTGTCGACGACTGCCAAGATATCCCAGCTCTCTCTCCTCGACTATTTGAAATAGCGACGGTTCACCTCTGCATGGCTCCGGCGCGGCTATCCCCTTTGCGCCTTTCTTCAACCAGCTCCAAACACTCCTAAAGAAAATTCAATATCTGCCGAAACGTGAAGTGAGGGGTTACCACACGGAGGACTGCGTCCATGATCAGACTTACACGTTTTGATTCAACGGTGATGTATCTCAACCAGGATCTTATCGAGATAATCGAAGAAGTGCCGGAAACCCACATCACCCTGACGAATGGGAACCGTTATCTGGTACTTGAGTCGGTCAGGGCGATAATCGATAAAATCCTGGCGCAAAAGGTGATGATCAACTCCCGGGCCTCATGCCGTTCGGGGAAAAAATACCTGCTGAGGAGATTGAAGGGGGGGGCTCCCTTTTGCAGGTTTGACTGGGGTTAATCTCCTTGACAACATCCTTCTACTAATCTGGCGGGACCTTTATGGATATTGCCACAATCATAGGGCTTTTATTGGGGTTTGGCGCCGTAATAGGCGGGCAGGTGCTGGAGGGTGGCAGGATTGCCGCCATCCTGCAGCCAACTGCTGCCCTGATCGTACTCGGTGGTACTTTCGGTGCCACGTGTGTCAGTTTCCCCCTAAGTGGGATCATCCAGGCATTCAAAAGCATCAGGAAAGTGCTGTTCATCTCCAGCGACAACCCGGAAATTCTGCTTAAGGATATAATCAGTTACGCCACAAAGGCGAGGAAAAACGGTCTTATCTCCCTGGAGCAGGAGGCGAAGAGTGCCAGGGACGTCTTTACCCGCAAGGGTATATCCATGGTGGTTGACGGCATCGATCCGCAGAAGCTGCGCGACACAATGGAGGTGGAGCTGGCGGTTTTCGAAGAACATGAGAAGCTCAGCGCCGAGATATTCGAAGCCGCCGGCGGTTACGCGCCAACAATCGGCATAATCGGCGCTGTTCTGGGTCTGATTCATGTAATGGAAAACCTGTCGGACTCCTCCAAGCTGGGGGAGGGGATAGCGGTTGCCTTCGTGGCGACCATCTACGGGCTTATGACCGCCAACATCGTCTGCATTCCTTTCTCCTCCAAGCTGAAGCAGCGCCTGAAGCACGATATCCAGAAGCGGGAAATGGTCATAGAGGGGCTGATCTCCATCCAGAACGGGGAGAATCCACACTTCATCGAACAGAAGCTCCGTGCCTATCTGCAGGAGAGCGGCGCTGCGGAGAAGAAGGGGCAGCCAGCCGAGAAGAAGGGGAAATAAATGGCGAGAAAGAAAAAGCCCGAGAAGGAGCCGAACCTGGAGAGATGGCTGGTTTCCTATGCCGACTTCATTACCCTGCTGTTCGCAGTCTTTGTGACCCTCTACTCCATGGGGCAGACGGACAAGAAGAAGGTGGATCAGTTGATCATCTCCCTGCGAGAATCCTTCAACTACAGCCGGCCAGGCTCCACCCCGAGGCCCGCCCTTGTCGACACCGGGGACGTCCGTGTCGTGCCGTCCCTCCATCCCGAAACTATTGCCCCCCAGGAGGAGAAAAGGGGGGCAAAGGTGCATGCTGAGTCAAAGGACTTCCAGAGAATTAAAAGCTCCATGGATTGGTATCTGGCGAAGCATGGCGGCCATGACAAGGTAAGCGTGGAGATAACCCGGCGTGGATTGGTGGTAAGTCTCAAGGAGGCGGGCTTCTTCGATTCGGGGAGCGCAATAGTGCGCAGGGACTCCCTCCAGCTCCTGGCCAAGGTTTCGGAGTCTTTGCGCGACTACAAAAATGCCATCAGGGTCGAGGGGCACACGGATAACGTGCCGATCAACATCCCCCCCTTTCATACCAATTGGGAGCTATCGACCGCCCGGGCCACCAATGTGGTCAGGTATATGATTGACAGGTACGGTTTCGAGCCGAAGCGTCTCTCCGCCATCGGTTATGGCGAATTCAGGCCAATTGTGGATAATGGCACTTCGGAGGGGAGGACCAAGAACCGCAGGGTGGATCTTGTCCTCATGTCGAGGGAGAACGAGAAGGGGGAGCCTTAGTGGATCACTCCTGGCGGATCCTTTTCTGCAGGCTGTTGCGCTGTTCCATGAAAATGTAGGCTATGATCGCCTCCCTCTCCTTGGCATCGATGAGATGAAACTTCATGGCGGTGCTGTACAATGTATCCCTTTCCCAACTGAGCTCCTGCTCCTTCACCCTGAGAACCTCACCAACAGCGTTGATTACCCGGGTCGGGTTCATCGGGAGGAAGATCTCCAGGTCGAGGATGGTGTCTGTTTCCAGGCGCTCCTTGATCATGATCCGTAAGCCGCCACCACTGAGGTTCACCCACATGGGGAGTATCTCTTCAGTGCCGTTCCACCTGACTATCTTCTGCCCTTTCTCCCAAGGTACGGTTACCGGCAACGCCTTGTTCCCGGTGAGCAGCCTGCTTGTATACCACTTCTCTTCGGTACTGGCGCGATCTCCGTTCGTGGGGATTTTATAGCGCAGGGGGATAAAAACATCGAAGCGGAAATACTCTCGCTGCTGCTGCTCCGTGACCGGGCCTTGAAACCTGAAGAATAGATCACGTGCGGCATCTCTTTTCTCCAGGACCATGTGACAGCGGCAGTGGGCCCAGCTGCCGATGGTGCTGATGATCGCCTCTCTACCTGCCTCAATTCTCAAACCATGGGGAAGATCCTTGTAAAGCTTGAGGTGAATCCTGTCGTTTTCAATGGATATGATTTCAGCATAGTCGCTGAACATGTTGTCGCCAGCCAGGTGTAAGCCGAACCTTACCTCCATGCCAGCGTTGAAGAAATTTTTATACTCAGTAGAGCTGGTTATAATCACTGGCAGATTCCTTAAGGGGAGTTCCGCGGTTTCCCGCGTCCCTGCATCAATCCCAGCCACTCACCCTGGATTTGCTGGCGGGGTGGCACGTCAACGCTTCCAATAATATCTTCCGTCTACCTCGTCCACAACAATTTTCCCTCATACTGCGGCGAGATTTCATCCGATCAATTTTCTCATCGGCACAAATCCAATTTTCTCCAGTCTCGATCTGTAATTTAGGCTGTTTAGCCAATCAGTTCTAAAGTTATCGCCGTTTAGGTCGATGAGATTGTCAGATGACAAAGAAATCTCGGTCTGGAAAGGGGGGTGAGTCATTAAACATAGATCGCTTTGAGGTATTAGGGGCGTTATGTCAGCAGTACAACCAAGAACTTCGGCAAGAAAGCCGAAAATACCTAGAAAAGGAGAAATACCATGGCAATCAACGACATTTCATTGACAGCGGGCATGCGTAACAACCTCCTGGCACTGCAGGGGACAGCGGCTGCATTGACCCAGACCCAGGACAGATTGAGCAGCGGCAAGAAGGTCAACAGCGCTCTCGACAACCCCACCAACTTCTTCTCTGCCCAGTCCCATCTGCAGAGGGCTTCCGACCTGGCCGACCGCAAGGACGGCATGTCCGAGGCGGTGCAGACGGTAAAGGCTGCCAATGCCGGCATATCCGCCATTACGGCGCTGGTTCAGGCGGCCAAAGGTCTGGTCAGCTCGGCCCTCGGTACGACCGACACGTCAACGCGGGCTAATTACTACGACCAGTTCAACACCCTGCGCGGACAGATCGACACCCTGGCCAACGACTCAAGCTACAAGGGTACCAATCTCCTCAAGTCGGACAAGCTGACGGTGCAGTTCAGCCAGAACACCAACGATGCAACCCTGTCAATCACCGGTTTCGACGCCAGCACGAGCTCCACCGGCCTGGGGATCCTCGTGGCCGGCGGCTCCACCGCATCCATCGCCAGTGCGACTACGGCCAGTACCAGCCTGACCACCGCCGCACAGGAGCTGAATGACCTGGCGGCTGTTGCCCTTGGCGGCGCCGCAGCCAAGACAGCCCTGACAACAGCGGCCACCGCCCTGGCAGCCGCCTCCAACGGCACCGTAACTTCAGTGACCGCAGCCGACGCCCTTGCGGCAACTAACGCCGCCACGGCAGCCGGCGTGGCCATGTCCGCTGCCTGTAGGAACGGCGATGTCGCCTCCTACAACAAGCTGTCCGCCGCCCAGACCGCCCTCACCACTGCCGCTGCCGCCATCACCAGCGCCATGAGCGATACCTCAGGTGCTAAAGCAGCTTCCGCTTCCGCCACCACTGCGGCCAGCACCCTCGGTACGGTCAGCGCCATACTGACAACCTCCAGCCTCACCGCGGTACAGAGTGCCGCAACCCAGGCAACCAGTGACGCCGCCACCGCCCTGGCAGCCGGCGACGACACCATAAGTGCAGGCCTTACCTCGGCTGCCGCCGCATTGACCAGCGCTTACAACGCCCTGAGCGTAGGTGCCTCCAGCGCGACGGCAGCTACCTCGACCGCCGCCACCAGTGCCGCAAGCGATGCAACCACAGCAGCCAATGCGGTCAAGGGGAGCGCAGCCCAATGGGACGATGCAGATGCAACCATTGGAGCAGCAGCCATCAACACCACCTCATCCCAGCTGGACGGCGCCCTGACAAAACTCAGGACACAGTCGTCAGTGCTGGCATCCAGCCTTTCGGTCATCACAACCAGGCAGGACTTCACTTCGTCCATGATCAACACCCTACGGCAGGGGGCGGACAACCTGACCCTGGCGGATATGAACGAAGAGGGGGCCAACATGCTGATGCTGCAGACCAGGCAGTCTCTCAGCACCACGGCACTCAGCCTCTCTTCCCAGGCAGCACAGTCGATACTCAAACTCTTCTAGGGAGAGGAGGGGGGGAGGGGAGATCCTCCCCCCCTCTGCAGTAATGCAGATCATCACAGCCACCATTGAACTTTGCGAGGGATTTAAGCGTTATGGCTCTGACACTTGTCCTCAAGCCCCATGAACGGATGATCATCGGCGGAGCCGTAATGAAGAACGGCAGCAGGACCACCGAATTTTCCGTGGAGAACACCGTCTCCATCCTGCGCGAAAAGGACATCATGTCCGATAGCGAGGCGATCACCCCGTGCAGGCGGATATATTTCGTGATTCAGCTGATGTATGTGGATAGCGGTTGTCTCTCCGAGTATATGGCCATGTTCCGTGAACTGACAGAAGACGTTGTCAGCGCCGCTCCGAGTACAATCGATTATATCGAACGGATAACCGATCTTACTTCGGACGGCAAGTACTACCAGGCGCTCAAGCTGGCCAGGAAACTAATAAACTACGAAGAGGAGCTACTTAAACATGTTCACTAACCCGTACAATACCTATCAGCGCATCAACAAGGAGCAGATGTCGTCCAGGGAGCTCGAGGCTTCAATCCTTAACAAGGCCGGTGCGATGCTGAAGCGGTGCCAGGAACACTGGAACGATACAGACCGGGACGCGAGGCTGGATGACGCCTTGAAGTTCAATCAGAAGATCTGGAGCTTTTTCCAGGCCGAATTGATTGATCCGGAAAACCCCCTCCCCATGGAGCTGAAGTGCAGCATCCTGAACCTGAGCCTGTTTATAGACAAGTCCATCTACGATATCATGGCCTATCCGGAGGCTGACAAGCTGACGCCGATCATCGACATCAACCTGAACCTGGCCGCTGGCCTGTTCGCCAGGGTTGACGATACTGACGTGGAGAAAGCCGCCTGAAATTACGGATCTGCTTCGATTATAGACTGGCAAGGAAAGAGCCCCCTGTTACGGGGGCTTTTCATTTGGGGCAGGTGTCGCAATTTGTTAACTAGCGGTACCTCACAGGTAGGCCCTGTTTAGAAGAGAGTTGAATTCCGGGCCAACCTGATAGTTCTCCCCGAGGTTCCCCAGCAGGGAGGCTACATAGCCATGCTTGCCGGCGCTAAGGAGTTTGTTTGATATGTCTCTGATAAAACCCTCTATCTCCATGCCAGCCACTTTCCTCAGGAGCTCCCTCCCCCCGGCGACATCGTTGTCGCAGAAGAGCGCCGTCATCAGGACGTTCAAGGCAGGAGGGTAGTCGGGGTATTGGCTCAGCAGCCCTTTCAGCTCATCAATGACCTTTGTCTTGTCGCCGATGCACAACTCGGCTATCGACCAGTTGACGGTCGCCTCCTTGTCAAAGTCAGAGCCAAGGTTCTTTGCCTGCAGGGATGCGGCAATCGTCTCCTCGAACCTGCCAAGCTGCAGGTAATCGTAACTTAGGTTGAAAAATGCCAGGGGGAGATTCGGGTTGATGGATATCACCCTCTGCCAAAGATCTATCGCCTCTTCGTACCTTCCCAGCCCGCCAGCCTGGATTGCCAACTCGGAGATGGCATCCAGGTCATCACCTTTTTCCGTCAGTTTCTTCTTCCCCAGCTGATAATACTCCTCAGCCTTCCTGGCGAACTTTTCCGTGTCCAGGCTGCCGTAATGGTGAACCGCTATGCCGCATTTGCCATAGGTGATCCCCAGCTTTCTTAAGGACGGCTCCACCAGCTCATGGACGGGATTCTGGAACCTTATCCCCTTGTTGTTTGGGAAGAGGCGGACCTTGGTGCTTGGGGTCCAGCCGTATCCCATCCCCTCCTCCACGTAAAGGTCGTCACAGTTTTGCCACTGGGCCTGATTGGTCATGCGGGAGTAGTTCCTGCTGGTGAGTTCATAGGCCACATTACCCCTGGATCTGGCGATGGTCTCCCTGAATGCATGGTGATCAAGGGGGGAGATGACTTCATCGGCGTCCATGACCAGTATCCACTGGCAGCTCGCCCTGGCTAGGGACTCGTTTCTTGCCTCGGCAAAGCTCCCTGTCCAGGCGAAATCGTATACCTTGGCGCCGAAGGCGGTGGCGATATCCCTTGTCCTGTCGCAGGAGCCGGTGTCGACGACGATCAATTCATCGGCGATGGGGACGAGGCTGCAGAGCGCTTTCGGAAGGTGCTGTTCCTCGTCCTTGACGATCATGCAGACCGAGACACTCTGCTTCTTCCTGGCGGGTTGCAGCGGGCCGATAACTTTTCTCATCTCCAGCGCAGCCTGCAAAAGGGTCTCGTCAAGGCCGTGGCTAGCCACAACCTTTCTGATCTCCGCAAGTGCCTCCTGGTGTTTCCCCTGCTGCATCAGCGCTTCCACAAGGAGGTAGGCAAACCTCTTGATGCGCGGATATGCGGAGATTGCTTCCCGCAGGACCGTCTCCGCCCGGTCGAATGCCCCCTCCCTGCTGATGGCCTCGTGGTAGAGGTACGTGCTGTCTGTCTTCGCCGGCGAGAGGATAAATCCCTTTTCGATAAGCTCCAGCCCCTCCGTTTGCTCCCCTTCCGACCACTTGAGAAGCCCCAGGTTTGTGTATGGCTCTGCTCCCCCTTTGTCCGCCTCGATGGCCAGTCTGAAGTATCTGCCGGCTTCATTCACGTCCGATGACTTCAGGGCCAACACCCCTTTCAGGTTCAGAGCGGCCGCAGAGCGGGGGGCAAGCGCCAGGGCTCTCTCCCCATAGTCATGGGCTTGATCGTCCAGGCCGAGCCCCTGCTTGCCGTAGCCGATGAGAGCCAGGGCCAGCGGGTCGCTCCTGAAACCGGGCATCCCCTCCAGTACCAGGATGGCATCCCGGTGGTTTTTCCCGTCGAGGAGCATCCTCGCCGCAGTGTAATAGAGCCCCCTCTCCTCCGGGCAGTGGGGAATCCCAAGCCTGAGCAGTGCTTCCATTGCCTTGTCCATGATCCCCTGCTGCCAGAGCTCCACCGCTTTTGCCACCGCATTGCCGGCGTGGACCTTGCGGGCTACGGACTCCTCAAGACCGGCCACTGCCCACTTCCCGGCAAAGCCTGCCTTGTCGCTTTTGTCGAGGGTGACAGAGGCGGCGCTCCTCTTTTCAGGCCGGCGGTGGAGGAAGATATCTCCCGCTGCTATGTTTGCATAGCCGGCGATTTCAGCCCGCAGGCAGAAGTCATCGAAGGCGGTGTCAGGGGTGTTGAAGCGCGTGTCCAGGCCGCCGATTGCGTAGAAAAGTTCCCTGCTGAACAGGCAGCAGCCGTCGTAGGTCACTCTCCCCAGAATAGTGCGGTGGCGGTTCCTTTCCAGATACCCCGCAGGCGGGGTAGGGTTGTCGCAGCTGTGATCCGCTCTCGGGGCTACTACGCCTATCCTCACCCCTTTGTCGAAATGTTCCAGCAGGGCGGATAGCCAGCCGTCGGACAGGGTGCTGTTGCTGTCGAGGATGACGATGAACCTTCCCGCAGCGCTCTCCATGCCAATGTTGCAGGCATCGGCATAGGCTGGTGAGGCGCTTTCCAGCAAGCGCACGTTCCGTGCGGAATTCCATTGCGCCTCCAGTGACCTGAACTTCTCCCGGCTCTCTCCCCGTAGCACCACGACTACTTCATGCTTTTCAGCTGTATGCCCGGCCAGGGAGTCGATGCATCTCTTCACCCCCTTAACGCCACCCCCTGTGGGGATGATTATTGAGACCAGATTCGTCGGTAAACCGTTTTCACCCTCGGCCGGCAGGTTAATCACCAACCCCCTGGCCCTGGCGTCCCTGTACTGGGCGAGAATTCTCTTGTTTTCAACTGCCTGCGCCTGAGCATTCCTGTGCTCGATGCTCTGGGGCGACTTGAGGTAAAGTCCCAGGGGGAGCTTCAGGTGATAAAAGTTCATGTTCTGGGAAATGCGCAGCCAGAATTCGTAGTCACCCGAGGTGATCATCGTCTCGTCGAAATAGCCGTACAGCCGGTGCACCGACTTGCGCCACATCGGCTGCGGTCCCATGAAGCAGCCGCAGTCGAGGAGGGCATCCCTGTTCCAGTCGTGCCAGCGGAACTCCCCTGTTCGCGTGTGCTGCTCGAAGGTCTCATTTTCCGTCTCCGTGATGTAGAGATCGGCATAGACCAGGGCTATGCCGGGATTCTTCTCCAGTATGTTGGCCATGACCGCAAGGGCGTCCCTGGCATGGCGATCGTCCGTATTGGCATTGGTGATGTACTTGCCGCGGGCTGCCCTTATGCCGCGGTTCCATGCTCCGTAGACCGTCTCCCTCTCTTCGGTTCGGATGTAGACTATGTTGCTGTACTTTTGCTGGAACTCGGTGACAATGGCTGCTTCGTCCTCTTCGGAACCGCTGTCTATGACGATGATCTCCAGGCGGTCGGCAATGGTTTGCGCCTGCAGGTCCTCAAGGCAGCCACGCAGAAAGCGTGCGGAGTTATAGGTCGAGACTATGGCCGTAACCAGGTACTCCCCAGCCGCTCCCGGCGGCGGACCTTGGGTTGACAGGCCCGTTGCCCTCGTCACTTCCGCCCTGCCCGCCTCCACTTGAAGCATCCCTTTGATGGCCACGGGGTTTGCCGGTTCCAGCTCCAGCGCCTTGCGGTAAAATGCGGCGGCATCCGGGTGTCCAAGGGCGATGCAGCTGTCACCCAGCCTGACGAGAAGATCGACATTGTCGGGTCTTTGCCCGTGCAGGGTGAGATAGATTTTGACTGCTGCCTCTTGCATGTTGTCCGTCGACCGGAAGTAGTGATCGGCAAGAGCCAGGGCTAATTCAGTGTTGTCCGGGGCAAGCCTCGCCGCGGTCTCATGGTGCTCTCTTGCCCTGCCCAGCTCCCCCGTCTCTTCGTAGATAGTGGCGATGTCGTGATGGGCCGGGGCAAAGCCCGGATGTCGCTGCACGATCCCCCGCAGCATTGCCAGGGCCTCGTTAAAGCAACCCGACTTGATGAGTGCCGCTACCTGGCCGTAATTGTCCACATCCGGACATAATGTGTCAGCTTGCTGCCGATGTATCTCGACCGTCTGCCCCATCCCCTCGGATAGAGCCTCAAGCAGGTGATCGACCGTATGCTCCCAGGTATAGCTGCCGGTAACCGTCGTATAGCCACCTTCGGCCAGGCTTTTGCGCAGCTCCCCGTCCGTTGCCAGTTCAATGAGGGCCTCTGCGATCTTGTCGGGCCGGCCGGGGGGGACCACCAGGGCATTGTAGCCGTGGAGCAGGTAGTCGCTGGCCCCGACGTATGTGGAGATGACAGCGCACCTGGCAGCCATGGCCTCCAGGGGTGGCAGGGGGAGCCCCTCGAAATGGCTGCCATGGATGAAGATGTCCGCGGAGCCGAGCAGTTTGGCAAACTCCGCCTGGGGGAGAGGCGGGAAATATTCATGCCCTATCCCCCCCATGTCAATCTTCTGACCCATGACAAACACTTCGAACCTTACCCCGAGCTTCTCGGCGATTACCAGTGCCTCGACTATGTCGCTAGCGCCGCGGAATGGATTTTCCCGGCTGAGAAACATCACCCTGATAGGGGCATGGTTTTTCTCCCCCGGGTGGAACAGCTCCGTGTCCACCCCTCCCGGTACCAGCGGGGAGAGGACCTTCCGCTTGTAGATGAGCTCCAGAATCATCTTCACATAGGTGGATGTGGCGAAGTATTGCAGTTCAGGCAGGCGATAGGAGTTCTCGGACATTACCCTCCAGGAGTCGGGACGGCCGGTGATCTCGGGGAATTTGGGCTCGTAGGAGTGGACCCAGTAAAATTTCCCCTTCGCCTTCGACCTGGCCACGATCTCCGCGGTGGGCGAAAAGGGTGAGATGAGGATGCCGTCGTAATCAGCCAGCGCGGTTGCCGGCAGAATGGGGAATGAGGTCGGCAGCCACTGGCAGCGCAGGTCTGGAACCGTAACGTAGCAGGCAGTGTCGTAACCCCTTTCCTTCAGCCGGTTGAGGACCTCGGCGATGCAGCGCACCCCACCGGAGACGTAGTTCATCGTCTCCGTAACCATGGCGATCGGCATCCTCCCCTCCGTTTTCACGGCAACCGTTGGTTCCGCTCTGTCGCTTGAAGTTGCCGGAATCATCCCCTGGCTGACCAGTGGGGCTGCGCTGCCGTACCTGCTGCAGTCGCTGAGGTGGGCATAGGCGACTTCGGCGGGGTTGGCCACGGTCCCCTTTGCCGACTCCAGAACCGATACCGCCAGCTCCTGCCAGAATGATTCATCCCCATCCGTTTCTCGCATGAGATACATCATCAGCGGCCGGATCTGTTCCCTGTACATGTGCAGGGGGCGGAGCAGGTGCGCTTCCACATAGTGGCCGGCACGCAGTTTATCCACGTCGACGTGCCATTCCGACCTGTCGATGGCGCGGCTCGTATAGGGGTAAAACCCCCTGGGGACGTGGCGGACCCGATCCCTGCTGCTCCAGGCATTTACCAGGGCGCGCAGCATCGATTCGTCGGAATAGAGCGCCGGGTCGGCATCGATGGCCTCCTTCTGGTCGAAGACCCTCATCCCCTTCCAGCTGTTCACGAGGGGGATGTCGTCCAGGTTTCCCGGGTTGATCAGCTCCCTGAAGGTCCCACCCTCTGCCGTAAGGTTGCCGATGGGGAACTTCCCTTCGTGGGGGGTGTTCAGGTAGACCTCGGCTCCGACCACGAGCAGCTCGCCCTTCCGTCGCTGTTGCAAGAGATCGATGAAGTACTCGCTCTGCAAAGGGAGCAGGTCTATGTCGTCGATCAGGCAGACGTCATCCGGGTACCTGGAGGCCAACAGGTAGCGGGACGCCTTTGTGAGGTTCTGGGAGGGGATACCCGCCAGCTCCCGGATGAGGACCACTTCGCCGTATCTCCGCATCTCCCTGACCAGGGGGTCATCCTCGCTTCTCCCGGTTACGAATGCCAGGCTCACCCTGACCTTGAGGAGTCTTTGCCATGCCGTGGCGACGAGGGGCCAGAACTCAATGTGGTTGCCATGCTCGTTGGTGCTGAGGATTACTCTGTCAATATGGCTCAAGATGATTACCTCCGCGTTCAGTTTGAATACCCGGGATCTGCACCCTGCTCACGATCGAGACTGGCATCCCCACCCAGGGAGAGGATCCGCAGGCTCTCGTCACCATGATTGAACATCAGGTCGAGCATGCACATGTGGGGCTGGAACTCACCGAAACACTGCCTGTACCTGGGGTGGGGGTAGTGGTGGAAGCTAACCCCTATCCCCTCCCGTTCAAAGAGGCTGGAATCCATGTATCTGCTGCCGCTTGCCCCGGAAAGATATTCGTCGGCGCCGAGCTCCTTGCAGATATTCACCAGCAGAGCGCTCTTTTCCCCTTGTGCGTTAAGATCAGAGGCGCGTACAAATTTCTTCTTTATTCCGAGCAGGCCTGTTGTCTCCCTGATTATGGTTTCGTTCAGGTCGGCCAGCTTCTCCCATCGCCTCCCGCAGTAGATATCCTCCAGCAACCCCGAATACCTCTTGAAATAGGGGGCACGACCGTAATTGGTAACCAGGGATTTCCAGTGCTTGATCCCCCATCTACCCCGATGTTCGGCAGCGATCCGCACTTCGCAGATCTTCGGCCTGACCTTGCCGCCGTGCTGCACCGGCACGGTTAGCCATGTCCACCCCTGTGAGGTCTTTATCCGGTTGCGCTGCTGGTAGAGGTTGTCGACGAAATCAACGTTGTCGAGCAGGACGAAAATGTCGCACTGCATCATCTTGTGAAAAAAACCCAGGTAAGGGAGGTAGTTGGGCTGGTGGATTGTTATCCGCATACTTCATTCTCCTCACGCATGGTGTCCGGCAGCGGCGTTAATCCAGGGCTGTCTATTCGATGATCCATCTGATCACTTCGAAAGCCTCGGCGTATTTCTTGCCTATCTGGCACCCCCTTGTCCTGGCCAGGCTGCGGAGAAACTCCTCGTCGAAGAACTGTCTCCCCATCTGGGAAATATAGGACATGGACGATCTGATCTTGTTCTCCACATGGTGATCCTCCAGCGGGACGAAAGCCGAAGTATGGAATGACATGTGGTTCCATGGCAGTTCGTAGCCCAGGATCGAGCACATCTTGAATGCCCGGAGCCCTTCCATGGCTACCGTATTGTGATCCTGGTGCAGATCCTTCAGGGAGGGGAGCATGACCAGGTCCGGCTTGTGCTGCTGGTTGAGCTGGAACAGCCTCTCCAGGATCTCCTGGCGGTGCGCAGCCAGGGTACGGACCTCGTAGCTCCAGATGTGCAGGTTCTCCTCCTTTATCTTCATGACCTGCCTGGATACATGGGCTTCGCTCTCAAGGACCGCCCTGGGGGCGCCGGCAGGGGTCGAGAAGGCGACGATAGCCACATCCGCCCCTGCTTCGATCATCCTGGCAATGGTCCCGCCGCAGCCGAGTTCGGCATCATCGGCATGGGGGGCGAGAACTATCACCTTCAGGTTGCTGCACTGCTTACCGTTTATGGTGAATGTCATCTGGATTCGCTCCGTTGGGAGGATCGGCTGATTGCCCGGTACTGACGACGGGTGGGCACCCGGTTAGAGGATGACGCCGAAATTGTCATTGATGTCATTGACCAGCGGTCTCTTGCCGAGCGCAGAGCCGACCTTGTACATCATCTCCAGTTCCGCCTTGCGCAGGATATCGTCGAAAACAATCGGCACACTGGTGTCGAACAGGCCGAGATTCTGGTAGAACCCCCAGCGGTTCCCTTCCCCAGTCGGCCCGTCAACCAGGATGAGGTCATAATGGTCCGGCAGCTCTTGCCGCAGGACCTGCAGGTCGTACCAGCCATCCCTGATGGGAGCATGGATGTATCTGCTCTTGTACAGGCCGACGAACTCCCGCTTGTCCTCCACGGAGATCATCTTGTAGAAACGGGAAAAGTTCTTGGTGCTGCCGGAACCGCTCCCAAGTTCGAGAATGGTGCTGCCAGGGGGGAGATTGTTGAGTACCCAGGCGAACAGGGGGGACTCGATGGATGATCCGCCGAAATCATCCCCGTTGCGGGGCGGCCGCCCCTGTCCCAGCTCCGCCACCTGGCCGAGCCACTCCCCTGACATGATAAGGCTGTCTGCTGATTCGATCATCGCGCTAATCTCCTTCGCTGGATCACTGGTTTTATGGATGGAAAGCGGAAGGTGCTCACCCTCTCGCTTCGCGCTGCGTACCTGTGCGTCACTGATCCCCAGGGCTGCCAGTATTGCCTCCACCCTCTGGAGATAGGTGTGGTTGGCCCTGACATGCTCATAGCCGGCCCTGGCGATTAGCTCGCTCTCTTCCGGGTTTTCCATGTAAAAGTTGATCTTTTCGATTAAATCTTCCGGGGTGCAGTAGGTGAGCAGCTGCTCTCCCACACGGAAGAGCCTCTCCAGGTTGGGGGTATGGTTGGTCAAGAGGAGCGTGCCGCACCCAAGGGTTTCGAAGGTCCTGTAGTTGATGTCGTCGGCGATGTTACGGTTCCAGTGTATCCGGTAGCTGTTTATTGCCCTTACCATGTCCGGGCCGATGACCATCTCGTCGTGGCGCAGGCCGTAAGGTTGCTTTTTCAGGAAGTTGATCCATTCGCCGCGATTGGCCACGTTGCCGCAAAAGCCTACCGCCACGTTTTTGGCGACCCCTTCGTCGCGGTCGATAAGAAACGGGTCGTATGCATTGGGGAGCCAGAGGCTCTCGCCGCAGTGGCCCGTAAAGCGGCAGCAGTACTGTTCGCTGGAGTTGAAGACGATGTCGAATTTGCTGCGGCGCGCCAGCTCCACGTACGGTTCGACCCCCATGTGCGCATCTATGCACCAGAATGCCGTCGGGATTTTCAGCTTTGCATAATCCGGTTGCCACTCATTGCCGTAATTTTCCAGGGAAAGGATGGCGCTGTACCGGTCTGCAATCGAATTGAACGGCTGGTTGAAGTTATCGTGCCCAAGCCCCCATATATCCGCTACAATACCCAGCTCACCAAACGCCCTCTGCAGGCAGAAGCACTCCCTGAAGCTTTGGTTGCGCCCGTGGCGGCCGTTTTCCTGGATTATCAGTATCCTCTCCCGCATCTGGCTCTCCGTGGATCAGTTTAATAGGTGCCGTTAAAAAGGGAGTCCGGCGAAGCCGTCGACCTCGTCTGCCGACTGGTCCATCAAGTTGCCGTTCACATCTTTGCCTGAGAACTTGAAGACGATGTGGGAGGGGTCGATTGTTGCGTCAGCCTGGCTGTTCTGCATGAGGGTAAAGGTGAGAGTTGCCCTCATGCTGCCTGGATCATAGTTGACGCTCTTCGGTATTGCCGGGATTAACGCCTCCTTTTCAGGGTTTAAGTTGACACCGTTGTTGTACAGCCCCGCTCCCCCACCACCAGCCTTGCTGATGGACCAGTTGAATGGATTGTTGACCGACTCGACATCCATATCCGCGTTGAACTGGAAGACCATGGTGAAATCCTTGGAGCTGTTTGCCGTGGAGAGCAGCGGGTCGAGGGAAGAGAGGAGGCTGCCGGGTCCTTTCAGGTGGCTGAAGGTCTTGGCAGAGGGGAGGGTGGCGATTATTTTCGGGGAGAAGAGCGTCATGGAGAGATCCGACGCAAGGTACGATCCCATCCCCTTCAGTGCATCCAGCTGCTCCTGGGCCTTCTCCTTGTCTCCAAGGCCGAAGTAGGCATTGCCGAGCTCGTAAATGGCGCTGTCGAAATCCTCTTTCATGCCCGTTGCCTTGCTAAGCTCCCTTACCGCCTCGTCGAACTTGCCCATCTTGTTTG
>Ga0209314_10000077_pt1 | contig 38814 bp, 40 predicted proteins | sample I19B2metaG_FD_184146 | JGI IMG/M metagenome (GOLD analysis project Ga0209314, IMG submission 184146) | Lake sediment bacterial and archeal communities from Gulf of Boni, Indonesia to study Microbial Dark Matter (Phase II) - ​I19B2 metaG... | ecosystem: Environmental > Aquatic > Freshwater >... | reverse complement strand
GGCACATACTACGGATTTCGGGGCGGAAAAATGGTGCGCCTCCCACAGTACGGATCACCCCGCCAAAGCACCCTCTTTCAGAGAACAAGCGACTATTCCAGCCTCCACTAGAGCTCCAAGCATATCACGCGCGCTAATCACAGCATTGCAACCATGAAAAGTTGAACCGTACCGCCACTAGTATATGGTGCGGCCGCCGGGATTTGGACCCGGGTATTCAGCTATCTTCTCCATGATGGAAGGCTTACCCACTCCGGATGGAGCTTGAAGTCCTAGACCAGGCTAGATTCTGCTCAGAGGATCCACAGCCGCATTCTACAGCCGCGAGCATAACCCTATAGTAGCCGTGAATTAAGACTTTCTTCACATTTGCCAATAGGCGAGCAAGACCGTTTAGGTCCCTTCTTTGCATCTGAGGCTCTTCTCTACTGTGGAGAGGTGGCGAGCTACTCGAATCGATTCCGGAGTCAGTTTGATCAGCTCCCCTTTCTCAACCACATAGTGGCTGAGCTCTATCTTCGAATCCGTCAGTAGCTTTGCCTGTTGAGCAGCGAAGTGGAGCTGAACACAGTGTGGAGAGCCATCTACAGTCAAGACCACCATGGACTTTGGCCGGGCTGTCTTGAGTATTGTAGCGATCTTGAAACCAACCACGTTCATATGATGCCCCTCGAGGCAGACTCCTAGAGGCAGTCTTCCCTTAGAGATCTCTTTGAAGAGCTTCGGCTGCTCCTTCGAGATGCAGGCGCCATAGACAAGCAAATCCGAGTTGACAAGATGCTTGCTCTTCACGTTCATGTCGATGAGAGAAGCTTTCATCTTCAACGCGGCAGACCCAGCTCAGAACATTCACGTCGGGATAACTTCCTCCGCCTTCCTTCGCTTGACCATGAAGAAGGCCAGCGCCACCAAAGCGAGGACAGCGCCTAGGATAATCAGCCAAAATGAGAATGGGCCAGTCCCAAGAATGATCGGTATCGGCCCTATGAGGAAGATCCCGCCGAAGCTTATGCCACCTTCAACAAGTGAACCTACGACGGTAACAATCATTCCCAGAAGTATGACGGCAATTCCCGCGAACAGCAGCCAAGTGGAGATCGGTCTCGTCGGCCGCGGTCCGGCTTGCGTCATCACAGAATCGCATTCTGCGCACTTCCAGCTGTACGGCCGAAAACAAGTCGAGCAGGCGCTTCTGCCGCAGGTGCTGCAGACATACTCGGCATCGTTAACACCACAGATATCGCAATTCTTGGCCAGGCGTTACCAGCCTCCCATCCAAAACATGACAAAGATGGCTAGGATCATAAGCCCTGCGGCCAGAATCATCAGAATCTTGGCCGATTGTCTGTCTGATCCAAAGACTATGGGGATCGGGCCAATCATTATCACGGCGCCTCCTCGGGCTGATCTGTTCTCCCTTGTTGAGCCTAGGAACATCATTACCATGGAGGCTAGCACGACTAGGAATCCCAAGAATACCAGCAGGATACCTATCTCCACAACGCCCAAGACGCCTGCATCCAAGTTGATTGCATTTGCGGGTTGCCTATAAGCGTCACGTTCGACCGAAAGCACCCTGACAGATTTGGCGCCCAGAGCGTATGAAGTGCTTGAAGGCCTTCCTCCCTACGATTCAGTCATCTTCGCAGGAAGCTCTTCGGGTATGTGGACCGGCCTGTGAATCGTCACCTTCTCTGAATCTTGGTCATAGGCGAATAGCTGAGCGTATCTCCCCCAGTTGATCACCATGTTGAAAGCCCTCTCCAAGTCCTCATGGGGTTCAAAACGGTCTTTTAGGACCTCCAAGACGTCACTTCTTTCTATCTCGCCGTCATCTCTGAGCATCTGCATCAGAGTTGTGAAAGGCTCCAAGTTCGAGATCGTCTTCCTAAGGATCTTCCTCTTCTCCCTTGACCGGCTATGAATGAAATTGTGGCCCAGTTCAGTCAGAGATACATCACCGTCATCCACATCAACAAAGCCAAGACTCCTTGAAACCTCCAAGAGAGGAACAATCTTGGCAAGATCGAGGTGCAAATCAGTGCAGAGCCTCGCAATATCCTCCTTGGCTCCCAACAGATTCAAAGCGTTCAGAAGACCTGTCAACTGCCCCAGACTGGCAACGTGAACGATCTTACGACTCAACTGATTTCAACGGAATAGTAGGAACAAGATGCTAAAATTCTCTTCGTACCTGCGCAAAGCCTAAATCCGACACGTCGGCCACTTCGCTACCTCAAGGGAGGCATGGCTATCTGGGCCAAGACGCATCTTCTCGCGACGTCCGCTGCTGTCGCCTTCCTAGTCTCTCCGGTCGCCCCCCAGATACAGACTCTGGCTTCATCGGTCCTCTCAAATCCTGAGACCATAATGCTCCCTTACTTTGTACTGCGAAGCCTCACACGAATGACCTTCGCCTACATCCTCACTTTGCTCTTCGGCATCGGATGTGGAATAGCATTCGGGTTCAACGAGAGAGTGGGGAAACTTCTTGTCCCTGTCCTAGACATTCTTCAGTCCATCCCCGTTCTTGGATACCTGCCCGCAGTCCTCTTCTTCTTCATCTCGACGCTCGGAGAACCGATCGGGGCAGAACTCGCCTCCATCCTATTGATCTTTACCGGAATGGCCTGGGCTGTAGCCTTCGGGGCGATAGGGGGCGTCCAGATGATCCCTCGAGATATGCTCGAAGTTTCCAACGCCTTCGGAGCACGCGGTTGGAGATACATTCGCCACATACTATTGCCCGCAATATTTCCAGAAATAGTCTCTGGAAGCATCCTGGCGTGGGGTGGTGGATGGTACTTTCTCACAGCCTGCGAATACCTTACCTTCGGGAAACCGGCAAGGACCCTGCCCGGCATAGGTTATTACCTCTTCAACTCTGTGATGGTCGGGGATACAGCGAGCGCGATATTCGGCCTGGCAGTCCTCACAGGTCTGGTGCTGGTCATCAACAGGCTTGTCTGGCATCCTCTGATCGATTACTCAGAGAAGTACAGGTTTGAGACGATAGCCCCACCCATCGTCACCAAGAAGAAAGCAGCTCTACCAGCCGCCCTGAGAAGATACTCGAAAGGGACGTACGAGCTGGTCTCGCGAGCAATCCACAGAGAGAGAGTCTACCTAGACCATCTTGCTACCTCGCATCACGTCAGAAGATTCCAGCTCAGTGCTTCCCAGTCCCTCCGTAGACTACGTGGGCGCTATCACCACTTGAATTACGTCGTGAGTCTCGTAGCGCTTGCCGGAGTGTTGATTACGTTGCTGGCCTTCGCCTTCAGAACGCCGATTCCGTCGATCAGAGACATAGTGCAAGAACTACTATCCCATTCGGAGATTCTAAGGCTCCCTGTCTACGCTCTGAAGTCAGCTCTCAGACTGGGAGCGGGATACGCCATTGCCTTGGGCTGGACGCTCCTGGCCGGACTTTACGTCACCAGAAGCAAGAAGCTATCAAGGATATTCATTCCGATATTCGACGTAGCCCAATCCGTGCCTGCCCTAGCACTTTTCCCGTTCATGGTCCAGTTCATAATCGATGCCTCCGGTGGCCAGCCTTGGGCAGTCGAGATGGCAACGATTCTGCTAGTAATAACCGGCATGCAGTGGTATCTCCTCTTCAACATCATAGGAGCAATCCACGCTGTCCCCACGGACGTTGTTGAAGCCGCGACGGCGTATGGAGCAAGAGGACTCGCCTACAGTCAGCACATTCTTCTACCCGCAATCTTCCCTGGAGTCGTCATAGGAAGCATTCAAGCGTGGGGTGGAGGATGGAACGCAAGCATCGCCTCTGAATACATCACCTTCGGGGGAAGAACATACATTCTCGAAGGACTTGGCTCGTTCCTAGACCTCTCCTCCCAAATTGGAGACCCAACACTAGTAGCGATATCGCTAATCTCTATGACCACGATCATCTTGGTCCTCAACAGGCTCGTCTGGCGAAGACTGTTGAAGAAGACCGAGAAGTTCCGCTTCGAGTACTAGGAGGAGCAACGATGTCCGCACCCGTCGTCGAGGTGAGACATGTCAGCAAGAACTTCATCCGCGGTGAGGAAGAACTCACGGTTCTGGACGACATCTCCCTAGAGGCCAGAGAAAGGGAGATACTCTGCATAGTCGGCCCGTCAGGATGCGGCAAATCAACTCTCCTGAGGATGATTGACGGCTTGGATCATCCCACAATGGGCGAGATTCTCTTCAGAGGAGAACAAATCAACACCCCAAACCCTAAGATAAGCATAATCTTTCAAACCTTCGCCCTACTTCCATGGAAGACCGTCCTCGACAACGTCGAATTCGGACTGGAAATGCACGGCATACCCAAAGATCGACGAAAAGAGATCGCCATGAAGTTCATCCGCATCGTAGGGCTGGAAGGCTTCGAAAACAGCTATCCAAAGGAACTCTCCGGAGGTATGAAGCAGCGAGTGGGAATAGCCAGAGCACTCGCCACCGATCCGGATGTACTTCTAATGGATGAACCCTTTTCCGCCTTGGACGCATTGACCGCAGATACCTTGCGCCGAGAAGTACTGGAATCCTGGTCCGACCCGTCGATTCCGCCGGACACAATCATAATGGTAACACACCTAGTCCAGGAGGCCGTCTTCATGGCGGATAGAATCATAGTCATGTCACCAAGGCCAGGAAGGATCATAGGTGAAGTGAAAGTCAAACTGGAAAGGCCACGAAACGTCAAATCCGAAGAGTTCTTCGAGCTCCAAGACGAGGTCACATCCATGATCAGCCAAAGCAAGTTGAGATAGCCTGAAAAACAGATCGAATGTAGTGCATCTACTCAGACGAGAGGAGGAGAGAGGGATTGAAGGGCGAATACGAGATTGAACTTCTCGCAAAACTCGTCGAGATTAACACAGACTCCACAACCAAGCAAGGATATGCTGAGTGCGCGAGACTCCTAGACGAAGAAGCGTCGAAACTAGGCCTGGAGGTTCAGATACACGACGCGATATCCGAGTCTGAGGATAACAAGCCGCGACCCAACGTCGTAGTGAAGTTGGACACGGGATCCAATCAGACCATCTTGCTCGTCACGCACTACGACATTGTCCCAGCAGGAGCGGGATGGAAGCACGACCCATTCAGATTGACGGTTGAACGCGAGAAAGCCTACGGCAGAGGAGCCGCCGACGACAAAGGAGCGATAGCAGCAGCCGTAGGCGCACTCCGTGCACTTTCCGAAGATAAGAGCTCCAAATGCAACGTGTCTCTACTAATCTCTCCTGACGAGGAAGTAGGCGGAGACCTGGGTATAGGATACCTAGTCAACCGAGTGGGAATCAAAGGAGACGGTGCCGTCATCTTGGACGCGGGACCAGACGTCGTGAGCATCGGAGCGAGCGGAGCAGTATGGGGAAAGATAGTCGTAAGAGGACTGCAAGGGCACGCAGGGTACCCACATATAGCAGTCAATGCGGTCGAGAAAGCCCTCCCATTTCTGGCTGAACTCAGCGAATATGCCGCGAAGAGGGCGCTGATCAGATCCAAGATCCGAGCCCCACCCGGATCACCCTACGAGTACATATGGGGAAGATTCTCCATCACGATGCTCCAAGCGGGCCAGAAGGAGAACATAATCCCAGGACAATGCGAAGCAAGATTCGACCTAAGAGTATGCCCAGATGAAGACTCAGCCAAGGCAGTCGCAGACCTCACGCAATACTTCCAAGCACTCAAAGAGAAGCACAGAATAGAAGCCGAACTTGAGATACCAGACAAGAAACCCCAGAACTACCACACGGACCCCGAACAGCCACTCGTCAAAAAGTTCTCAAGCGCGGCCAACGCCGCGGCAGGTTATGAAGTACCCATCGCCGGAGAACTCGGAGGAAACGACGGCCACTACCTAGCAAGAGTAGGAATCCCAGTCGTCTCATTCGGCCCGCTCAGACAAGACTGCAATTTTCACGGAGCAGACGAGTATATCCATTTGAGCGACCTGAAGCTCGTCAAAGACTCGGTAGCGGAACTCTGCAGGCGCTGGTGCTAAAGTAGATAGCGCGGGTGTCACCTCTCAGGCCTCGGCCTCCTTTTCGTGCGGGTATCCGGTCCTTTTCTCAAATTCTCCTTCTATCACGCTTAACTAGGCCCACCGAGCCTTCCAGAACGTCCTTTTTTCCATACGAGGCCGGGGAAATAGATATATGTGTATGAGAATAATATGATCACACGAAACTATTGGAGAAACAGACTCCAATATGATTTTAGGCGAAACGAACCAGTCTTCGCCCAAGAGAGAAGGACTGAACCTCTTCTACAAAGTCGCCTCCCTAGCTGCGCTCCTCTACATGCAAACCTTCCCCTCAGTAAACTACAAAGTTGTTCAGCGAGAGGCGACGAACTCGCTCATGCAGTTCAATCAGAGATTCGACACTATCAGAGACGGTCCGCTCTTCATGAGTCAAGAAGAACTCAAGAGAAGGAGACTGCTGAAACAAAAGCATCTGGTGTATGCCTCCTATCTCGCCGCAATGAGCTCATACCCGATGCTCTACCGAGTAGCTCCGCCCGGAGACATCGCCCTATCGAGCTTCGCCAAAGCTTCCTCCGTCACAGCGACCAAGGTCCTAGACAACATAAACGACCAAGTCCACTCCTTCGACAGGGCGGTGAACTCCCTCCAGCGATTTGATGCAGCCCTTACAGAAGGCCAGTTCGATTTTGACGGTGCGAACGGTGACGATGTCACGAAGGCCGAGAACAGCTCATTCATGATGGCCCGATGGGCTCACGACATCCTAGTAGACAACATGCATCCTGAGTCAGAGATGTATCGTGTCTATGTCAATGACATACACAAGGCAACCGAAGGGCAGCTCGCTTCGCTGCGACAGAAGATCGATGAGCGGAGATTTGAAGGTTACTCTGGAATGTCGATAGGAGACTATCTGAGAGTAATCTCAGAGAAGGGCGTTGGCGGAATCTGGATCAACATAGACCTCTGCTTCTATGAGAAGAACCAAGGAGAACTTGATGGCGAAGAAAGGAAGGCAATAGAATCGATAAGGAAAGGCCTTGACTATATCTTCAAATCGACGCTGATTTACGACGACGTATCTGACCTGACTATCGACCTTAGGGACAGCATAGTGAACAGCGTCATTATGCTCGGAATAGAACAGGGCTCCTGCTCGATGGAAGACGTCAAGTCAAGCAGTCCAGTCGAGGTAGTCAAGAGGTTGGAGGAAGGCGGCGTCGTTAGGAACACGATACATCTCGCAGATCTAGTCTTTCTGAAGGGCATCGAGCATCTCGAAAGAGCGAAAATGGTCTCCGAGAACATGGACATAGGGGCCTCGATATTCAATGCCAGACTCCTCAGAGCCTTCAACCTACGCAAATGGCTTATGCGGACACGCCACCCGAGAAATATGCGCATTCTGATGCGCTCTTTCGGCACGTTGAAAGGGTTAAGGGCATCGATACCTAGCCCCATTCTCAGCTACGAGAGATTCCTCGTCTGACTGGGCGGGAAAGGATCAGGCATCGAAGGCCCTTGAGTTAGTTCTTCACAACTTCTGGACACTGCCCTATGTGGCTCTGAAGCATATACAACATCAGCCCCCGTGGAAGAGATCAGGCCCGCCCACGATCTTTCGAGACTGTCTTGCCGGATCTCACAAGTTTCTATAAGTCTGAAACAAGCCCTATTCAGAGAAACATCAACCACAGAACCGTGCTGCGGAAAAGGGGCAAAGAACTGTCTGCGCGCCCCGTGTGCAGGTGACTCGAATCTGCTGCAAAAAGAATCCCTCGGTAAGAGGCAAAAAAGATCAAACACCGAAGATCTGCGAAGAGCTAGCAAGCCCGTTCTTGTGAGAGTTGCAGTCCTCGGTGTTGTTTTCGGACTCTCCAGCGACTCTATAGGAATGCCCTTAGGAAGATGGACCTATCAAATACCTGCCCTTGCTCCTCTGATCTGGGCCACACTCTGGCCGTCTCTGTTCCTACTCCTACCGAGAAGATTCAACAGATACCTCGAATACTTCCTCGTAGGTATCATCGGGCTTTCTGCCGAGCTTGTGCTAATAGGATTAGGCTTTCTTACATATCTTGTGAGGACTAGCTTCGTACTTAATATCGGTTCGAGATGGGCTCCATTGGCCGTCTGTGGATGGCCATTCTCAGCCGTCATGTTCTTTGTAATCGCGGTCGACTTCCATGAGAGAATAAGGTCAAAGGTCGGCTCCGCACGGGCACTCTTGTTCTCCGCAGCCTTGATGACGGTCATGAACATGCTTCTAACGATTGCATACATCTTTGGTCCCGTTTAGAAGCGAGCTCAACTGTCCTCAGAAGGGGAAAGTCATGGCTGGAATAGGTTATCTCGCCCTTAGAGTGAAGGTACAGTCCCCATTGCCCATTGCATGACACCGTATCTCCTCGCATGCAAAGTTCTCCTTGAATGCGACTGAGATCACGCCTTGGAGCGGCCCTGAAATGAGAGTGCAATATGGATGATCTGATTTTACTCCGCGGCATATGAAGCACTCCGGGATAGTAATCTCGAACTGATCGGGCCTCAGTCTTTTGACTCTGGCTTTCAGTCCGTATCCCGCAAAAAGGGTCAGAGAGACAAACTGCGGAACATACCTAAGATCGGGTTTGACTCTTGGATCTTCGCCCAGAGCTGACACATGTTCGAGCGCAGTCATGCGCCCCATTATCTCTTGGAAGAAAGTCTCTATCTCTGGAAATTGCTTCGCGACCTCGCTGTTCCTTGGCATGAATAGGCGCACCAGAGCTTCAGCGCTATTCTTGATGGCGAGATAGCTGTCGAAGGGCACAGTTCTTACTCGCTTCTGTCCGTAAGTTCCCTGAAGCCTCAGAAGAAAGAAGGCTAAGGGCATAGGCAGCTTCAACGCGAGTTGTGAACGTCTGCTGAGAGGCTTCAATGGCGGAAGCTCACGCTTCTCCTCAAGCGCTGTCGAAATGAGTCTGCGAATCCTCCATCGGGTGAGAGTCTCGAGGATCTCATCGAACTTGTCAGGGAATATTATCTGAATCTCGTCCAGTCTTCTATCGATGAGGTGAGAGTAGAGAAGTCGCTCTTCAGAAGGTAGATCCAGTTCTTCTATTGACTGAAGTCCTCTCGTGATTCGGATCGCTCCTAAGTTGTCCATAAGGTATGTCTGTGCCCTGCGAACCTCCTCAGCGTCCTCCTTCGGCGCCTGATCTGTGAACTCATCACCCCATCGTATGAGTAACTGATCTTCCTTGACCACGTATGGAAAACTGATGAGATGATATTCCGGCTTCGATCCTCTCAGGAAAGAAAACGAAGGTTGGTAGACTTCTTCTTGCCTCGAGATCCGAATATCGATCACGCTGTCGGTGATCGCCTGTAGTTTCTTCTCGAACGATGGATAAGCTCCTCTCGGCAACGTGCAGAATTCGACGAAATCCTTGTCTACGATCTTGCTCGACCAGTATTCAAGCATCCTCAATATCGCGTCTTCGTTAACCTTGAGCAGAAGCCTAGGAAGATAGTGATGAACGATCACCGACGCTCCAGATTTGTCACGATAGTCTGCAACCTTCAGGTTGATGTCGTTAAGAGATTTTGAGACATCCAACCTGTCAAGCTGGAAATGGGTCTCGATTGGATGAGAGGAGAATACAGTAACTGGCTTGTCCTTGATTCTGGATAGCAAAGGGTTCAGGAACATCAGCGACTCATAGAACGTTTCATCGAGCACGGTTACTAGGGAGCCTAACCTAATGTTCGAGATCTTGTCAAAGATCTCGTGCCTTGTCTCGAAGGCTCTCATGAACCGAACTCCTGATACTAGGGCGACGATTGGATGGACCAAGTTACCTTTTATTAGCGCCGTGCTTAAGTCTTATCTCCTTGTTGTTGATGAAGAACCGTATCTAGACGCGAAAGAACTTCAAAAATCGGCGAAAGAAGGTGCTGCGGCTGAAAAAGGCGTCTAATCTCCTAGAGCTGACCTTTCCAAGATCGACACTGGTCTGCGCCTCAGCTGCAGTCCTCGGCGTCCTGATCAGTGGCTCCAGAGACCTCATTCAAATGCTATTCGCAGGAGTGACCTTTTCTTTGATCTCTGCAACATTTTTCAGCCTTGACAGCCTTGTGGACATCGAAATAGACAGAGTCAGCAGGCCAAACCGACCATTGCCATCCGGAAGGGTCGGCTACGCTCAGGCGAGGAGGTTGGTTTTCTTGCTTTTCCTATCTTGCGTCGGGGTGATGGTAGTCTACTGGAGCTTCGCTACAAATCTCATTCCATTGACTCTGTCTCTGGCATGTTTGGCACTAGCGGTCCTCTACTCTATTCCTCCGAGGCTGTCAGAGGTTCCGCTGTTATCCAACGGGATTGTTGCGTCCCTGTTCACTCTCTTTCCAATACTTACAGGATGGGCGATCTCACGCCCGATGGGAGAGGCTCCTCTCACTATGCTTGCCGCGGTGTTCCTTTTGGCGTGGGGAGATATGGAAGACTTTGTGGATCTTGAAGGCGATAGATCCAGAGGAACGAGGACTCTCCCAATCGTTGTGGGAGAGAAGGCGGCTGGAGCTGTGCTAGCTGGGCTATGCTTCTTCTCACTGCTGATCGGCTTTCTCGACCTATTGACAACAAGGCGCCTTTACTGGCTGGTTAGCCTTCCTCTGCAAGGAATCGTGTTCTTGCTGACTTCAACCCTCCTGAGAAGCCCTTCAAGAGAGCAGATAAGGTTCAGACACAGCTCAAGCGAGGTATTGGTCTTCGCCGCCGGCATGGTTCTAGGGCTCGGTTATATGTTGATCGGCTGAAACTAGCGCTTCTCAATCTCGAAGAGCTGCACATCCAAGGCGACCACCCTCTTCGGTGTGGTCTTAACGTTCAGAGTTCCCTCAATGAACTTCTGATTGATCTCTAGCGGAAGAATGGGTCTAACCACTTGTATGTGGTTTTCAGACAGGACGAATGAACCCAGGCCAGTCTCGCTCATGAGCTTCAAAGCAACAACCCACATCTCAGGATTAGTCGTATCTGTGTTGAACTGGAACATGGCTATCGACTGAACGACCTCTGCAAGCTCTCTTCCGATGTCCTCGTAGTCCTCCTCCTTAATCCTTTGGAGTAGGCTGTCGATCATCCTCTTCGGGATAACTACTACCCGAACCGGGCCGGCATTGAAGGCTCCTCGCATCCATTGGTCCATCGTATATCTTCGCCCAAACTTCACACAGAGCTCGACAAAATCCTTCATCGACCTTGAGCGCCCTTCGGCGATTGATTCGTTAATATACGTAAGGTCCTCTTTGTCGAGCTGTACCGAGGTGACCTGTTTCTCAGGCGGTTCAGCTCGGGCAGCCATTTTCCTTCACTGCTATCGCATTGTATGTTTTTCTATGGCATATAAATGATTTTATTGCTTTCATTTGAACCTAATACAGAACCTGATGACAAGTCACCGTCAGAAACAGAATGTCTGGCGCCGTTAAATAGGAGCGCGTCTCCTAAATTCACCCGTCAAAGGTGCACTTGTATGAGCGACGCAAGTCATAGAGAACTCGAAGCCAAGGCAAAAGAGTATATCCAAGGGTGCTACCCCGTTCTCTACCCGATAATCCCACTCAAAGGAAAAGGAGCCTCACTCAAAGACGTGACTGGCAAGGAGTACCTTGACTGCTTCTCAGGAATTTCCGTCACGAATGTCGGTCACTGCCATCCAAGAGTCGTGAGAGCGATATGCGATCAAGCATCGAAGCTGGCACACGTCCTCTGGAATAACGTGCCCATGATCATGTTGGCAGAGAAGCTCGCTCAGATAGCTCCAAAACCATTGAAAAAGTCGTATTTTTGCAACAGCGGCAACGAGGCTGTCGAAGGGGCAGTCAAGCTATCAAAGAAGTACTCGTACAAGCATGGAAAAGTCGGCTCACACGTGGTCACGCTCGACCATGGCTTCCATGGACGCGGCGGAGTGGCCTTGACATTGACAGGCGAAGCTACCTACAAACACGGGATGGGAGGATTCGCCGACTACCCCGGCGTTGTCTATGCACCTGCCCCATACTGTTACAGGTGCCCCGCCAAGCATCCACAATGTAACATAGCCTGCGCACAGAAACTAGAGGATCTAATAGTTCACCACCTTTCGCCCGAGAACGTGGCCGCTTTCATCGTCGAGCCGATCGAAGGGGAAGGTGGAATCATAGTTCCGCCGGACGAATACCTTCCATTGGCCCAGAAGATCTGCAGAGAAAACGGGGTGCTGTTCGTAGCGGATGAAGTCCAGACCGGCTTCGGAAGAACCGGAAGGCTATTTGCGAGTGAACACTACGGCCTCTCCCCGGACGTTATGACACTCGCCAAGGCTCTTGGAAGTGGTATGCCGATATCGGCGGTTATGTGTAGCGATGAAGTGAACACGGCTTGGGAGGCTGGAGATCACACTACTACGTTCTCCTCAAACCCGATCTGCTGTGCGGCAGCTCTCGCGGGAATCGAGGTCATAATCGAGGAGAAATTGCCTGAGAAAGCTGCAAACACTGGGAGATACATCCTTGAGGGGTTGATGGAGATGGAGAAGCGGTACGATGTAATGGGAGAGGTGAGGGGAAAGGGAATGATGATAGGCGTGGAACTGGTCAAAGATCGAGAGACAAAGGCGCCGGCGAGAGAAGAGGCTTCGAGGATCAAATCCAAGATGCTTGAGAGGGGAATAATCATAGGAACAGGAGGCATCCGCAGAAACATACTGAGGATACAGCCACCTCTGATGCTGACAACAGATCAGGCCGATCGCCTGCTCGAGAACCTTGAGTCGGTCTTCAAAGAACTGGGCTAAGACCTCCACCAGTCCATTCTTTTCTAGAAGAATCACTACTGACCCCAGATTGGAAGTCGAAGAAGACCGCTCATGTTAGTGATTCTATGATCTGGAGAGATCTTCCCATAAGATTCCATTCGCCTCGTGAGCAGAATGGTCACTACACCTGCCATTCTCCCGGCCACGATATCGGAGGAACTGTCTCCAACGTATGCAGTGTACTGGGTTTTAACCCCAAGCCTATGGCAAGCCTCAATGAGAGGCTTCGGAGACGGCTTGGTCTCACTTACATCATTCGCTGCTACTACGGCTGCGAATGAATCAAGCAAACAGAAATCTGAAAGGATCTTCAATGCAGTTCTGCGAAGATTGTTCGTCACGACGCCTAGGCGCAAACCTCTCCGCTTCAATTCTTTCAGAGTCGACAGCACGCTCGTTCCAACCACAACAAGCTCTCTAGAGAGCTTGTTCTCGTAGAGGTTGAGTTCGAACGCGACCATTCTGTCTATCAGATTCGCTCTGTCAGGCACTCCTTGCGGCAGCAGTTCTTCAAAGATCATTCTATCCGTGGCCCAATAGAGAGCATCAACGTTTTCATTTGTGGGAGGATCATGTCCAAAGGCTGAGAAAGTGTCAATAATCGCTGTGCGTATGGCAACTTTGGAGTCGATAAGCACGCCGTCGATGTCAAATAGCACGCCTTGGAGCAGACGTGGTGCATTGCTCGTCATAGTCTGCTACCCGACTTTCCGGCTCGGATTATGGGATGCGATACATGTTATAAGGGCTACGCCATCGATTATCTGATAGTGAGCAGTCTATGGTTCTTATCCTATCGAGACAAGATGTCGAGTCAATTCTAGATATGAAGGCCAGTATGCAAGCTGTAGAAGAAGCTTTCAGACAGTATGCCCTAGGCACTCTCGAGATGCCACTGAGAACCACGATACGGCCGAAGGACTTCGGCGGAACATTTCTAGTCATGCCAGCTTTCATCGGAGGAATGAAGGCTCTTGGCTTAAAGGTTGTCACGGTGTACCCAAAGAATCCAGAGAAGTTTGGGCTCCCAACGATACTAGCGACAATTATGCTTAATGACCCGGAGACAGGGGGGCCGCTGGCAGTTATGGATGGCGCATATGTAACCGCCATGCGAACAGGAGCCGTCAGTGGCGTAGCTACGAAGTATCTGGCTAGACGAGATGCAAACGTGGCTGGAATCTTCGGAGCTGGAGTACAAGCACGAACTCAACTCTGGGCTATCGCCGAAGCCAGACAACTCACCAAAGCCAAGGTGTTTGACGTAGACTTGAACAGAGCCAATCAGTTCTGCAAGGAGATGGGTGAGAAGCTCGGAATCGAGGTTGTCAGATCGAACTCTGCGGAAGATACGGTCAAGGGCTCCCACATAATTGCAACGGCCACCACGTCGAAAACCCCTATATTCGAAGGACGATGGCTGGAGCCCGGAATGCACGTGAACGGCATAGGATCCCACTCACCAGACGCCAGAGAGCTCGATACGGAGACGATCAGAAGATGCAAGATAGTCGTCGATCAGAGAGAGGCGGCATCAAAGGAGGCAGGGGATCTGATGATGCCGGTGGCCGAAGGAGTCTTAACTTGGGAATCCATCCATGCGGAGCTGGGTGAGATCATCACGGGAAGAAAGCTTGCACGAACATCGGAGAGCGAGATAACCTTGTTCAAGTCGGTGGGCCTTGCTCTCCAAGATATCTCAACAGCCACCATGGTATACCAGCTTGCAAAGGAGAGGCAGGTAGGAAAGAGCATCGATATCTAGCCTCCTACCATTTTCTGGAAATCCCAACCTCCTAGTTGAGAGAGCCTGATGACGGGGGTTTTGCCCCAATACTTTTCTCGGTACCGCTCAATTTCCTGCTTTTTGGATTCGAGACATTCTTTAAATTGAACCATCTGAAGATCCTTACATGTTGGTTCACTCGTCCGTACGGCTTTGGGATATAGATGAGGCCTCCGTGTGAGATCGTATACAAACAGCTCCTCCCCACTCTTCGAGCACTAGTGGCACAACAGCTGGTCGAAATCGGGTGGACTCAAGAACAGATTGCGAAGAGGCTTGGAATAACCCAAGCTGCAGTCAGCAACTACTTGGGTATGCTCAAGAGATCTGGAGAGCAAGAGCTGCTCTTGACACCCAAGGTCCGTGAGTCGGCGAAGAGAATGGCCTCGAAAATTGATGAAAGCGGCCTGACGATTCCAGGACAGATCTCTGAGGTATGCGATCTATGTGTCGCCTTGAGATGTGGTGGGGTCACCTGCCAAGTGCACAAGATGGAGGTACCTGAGCTCTCGGAGCACGGCTGCGAAGTATGTTACGAGATATTCACCAAGTCAAAAACTGAGGTTGACCTGCGAACAAAGATCTTAGCTGAAGTTCGTGACGCAACCTCCAAACTAGAGGAATCGAGCGGCTTCGTCGAAATGATGCCTCAAGTCATGGTAAACTTGGCGTACGCTCTTCCCGAAGCAAAGACCGTCTCTGATGTCGCAGCAATACCCGGGAGGATCGCCAAAATCCATGGTCGCCCTAAGGCTCTGATGTACCCTGAGTTCGGGGCTTCCACACATCTTGCAGCAATCCTTTTGGCTGCGATATCAGTGAGTCCGAGCATAAGGTCCTGCATTAATGTCAAGTTTGATCGTCAAGTCGAGAAGGCAATCGAGGAGTTGAAGTTCTCGATGGCGGAACTTGAGGTCAGTAGTGCCGACATCTCGGTTGTCTTCAATAGAGCGAAGAAGTTTTTTTCCGCGCTGGGAAGCGTCCCCGACACGATGATCGATAAGGGCGGACTCGGCATAGAGTCGATAACTTACGTCTTTGGTTCAACTCCCATGGAAGTTGTGGACAAAGTACTGAAGCTGACAGAGCAATCAGCAAAGGTCTAGAGAAAGAGATGCAATTCGACGTCAAGGCTGTTGCCTGTAATCATTCCCTAACAATCGGCTGAGAATCACGTATGGGCAAAAAAGGGAAATGACCGGGGAAGCTAGAGAAGGAGGGCAAGTATCGCCTTCTGCGCATGCATCCTATTCTCGCCTTCATCGAAGACAACCGACTGCGGACCATCTATTACTTCGGCAGTCACTTCTTCACCGCGGTACGCTGGGAGGCAGTGCATGAAGATGGCATCATGCTTCGCTTCCTTCATGACTGCGTTGTCAATTCTAAACGGGCTGAAATCAGCCAGTCTCTTGGTCTTGTCAGCTTCGGGTTTGCCCATGCTATGCCAAGTGTTGCCATATACGATGTCGACGTCTCTGACCGCCTCTTTCAGCCCTGACCCTATTGCCAGTTTGGTCCTCGAATCCTTCGCGCACTCTTCGGCGAGTTCAAGTATCCTTGGATTAGGGTCATACCCCTCTGGTCTTGCGACGTAGAGATCCATGCCCATCTTTGGACATCCAAGTATCAGTGAGTGACAGACGTTCCAGACATCTCCAGCGTATACCATCCGAAGTCCATCGAGGCGCTTCTTCTTCTCCAAGATCGTGAGAAAGTCAGCAACAATCTGGCACGGGTGTTCAAGATCAGTCAGCGCATTTATCACAGGGTTCTTCATATACTTCGCATAGGTTTCGACTTCCTCCTGTGCGTATGTTCGGATCACAAGTCCATCGCAGTAGCCATCTATGATACGAGCCGTATCCTCCGTGGTCTCGCCACGAGCGAGCTGCATCTCGTCTGGCCGCATGTAGAACGCTTGGGCCCCTAGATGAGCTAGCCCGGCTTGGAAGGAAAGCCTAGTCCTAGTGGAGTGTTTCTTGAAGATCATGGCCACGGTTTTTCCGTCCAAGAGCTTGGGCTTGTCACCAATCTTATACCTCGTCTTCAGGTTCTTGGCTGTCTCCAAGATGAAGTCAAGCTCGTTCTTGCTAACATCACTAATCGAGAGGAAATCTCTCCCTCTCAGGTTGACCATTTCCGTTCGCCACCACCATTGTGAGGCGATATTGCACCACATTTCCTAATAAGGGACGCAGTCCTGTGCTTCGCTTGAATCCTAAACATCGATCCCGCTCCCGTGGACTCTCAGAAGACCCTTCTAGACTCATCAGACGCCATTTTGCAGCGTGAAAAAAGGCGAATCACGACTTGATGAGCATGCAAGCATTTCCTTGACCCATAGAGACATCCTAGCGAAAGCTTTTTGGACAGACATGAGAACTGGTGTTGACCTTTCTGGAGGGACCTAGTGTAGTTGTTCGAGATAAGATTCCATGGAAGAGGTGGACAAGGAGCTGTTACAGCAGCACTGATTCTCGCCGACGCCGCTCATAGAGAGGGCAAGTATTCGCAGAAGATTCCATTCTACGGCGGGGAGAGACGAGGCTCTCCCGTAACTGCGTATGTTAGACTTGACGAGAGACCTGTACGAATAACGTCGGAAGTATACAAGCCGGACTGCATCATCGTGCTGGACTCGGCATTGATAAAGATAGCAAATGTTGCCTTTGGACTGAAAGAGCAGGGTATCGCCGTTCTAAATGATCCTAGGCCGCCAGAGAAGATAGATCTGGGCACGAAGGTGGCCAAACTTGCATCGGTGGACGCGACAGACATTGCAATCAAGATCTTTGGTCCGGCCGCGATCCCGATCACGAGCACCGCAATGCTTGGGGCGTTCTGCAAGACAACAGGCCTCGTGAAACTTGAATCGCTGCATGAGCCGATCAAGGAAAACTTCCCAGGCTACATTGGAGACCGGAATCTGGAGGCGGCCAAACTCGGTTATGAACAGACCGCGGTCAAGACGGCATAGGTGAGAGAAGTTGAAGCAAATGAGATTGAAGATCAAGACTCTGAAAGATCTCGAGAAGGAGTCGGGAATCGCATTCAGAATGACTCTGCCGACTGGCTTGTGGAGAGTCTTCAAGCCTGTGATAGACCATAATAGATGCATCAAATGCGGAATTTGCGAGATCTACTGCCCTGACTATGCGGTCTACAAAGGCAAAGAGCACTTCGTAGAAGTCGACTACGACTACTGCAAAGGCTGTGGCGTCTGCGCCAACGAGTGTCCGGTGAAATGCATCGACATGGTAAGGGAGACGTTCGTATAGGAGGATGAGAAGATGGCTGTAACCAAAGTTCTAGATGGAAACGAGGCCGCTGCTCAAGGAGTCAAACTTTCCAGAGTAGAAGTTATAGCAGCGTACCCGATTACACCACAGACAGAGCTCGCAAACCGCCTTGCAAGGTTCGTTGCGGAAGGAGAAATAAAAGCAAAATACGTTACCGTCGAAAGCGAGCACGCCTCAATGAGTGTATGCGCCGGGGCCTCTGCAGCAGGAGCTCGAGCATTCACAGCTTCAGCTTCTCAGGGAATCGTCTACATGGAGGAGGTCATCTGGATGGTTCCTGGAATGAGGCTGCCAGTCGTGATGTGTATCGCTAACCGCTCCATCGCATTTCCCGGAGCATTGAAGGCTACTCACAGTGACTCACTTCTGCAGAGAGACAACGGGTGGATACAACTTTACTGTGAGAACAGCCAAGAGGTCTTGGATACCTGCATTCAAGCCTATCGCATAGCGGAGGACAAGAGGGTCTATCTGCCCGTGATTTTCGCACAAGATGGATATGTGGTGACAGCTAATGCGATGCCGGTTGAGATCCCAGACCAAGAAGCCGTTGACAAGTTTCTGCCGCCATACAAACACGATTTCGTGAACCTCGACCCGGACATGCCTCGGGAGCCGGAAGAAGGACCGGTCGACGAGATAGAAACGGAGTCCAGATACCTTATGGACATCGCGATGGAGAACGCTAAGAAAGTGATCAGAGAAGTCGACGAGGAGTACGGCAAGATGTTCGGGAGAAAGTACGGAGGTCTCGTGGAAGAATATCGATGCGATGGCGCGGAAGGCGTGCTGATAACGATGGGCTCGATCACTGGAACGGCGAGAGAAGTCGTCGACTCGATGCGAAGCAGAGGAAAGAATATTGGCCTCGTAAAATTGAAGGCTTTCAGGCCGTTCCCAACCGAAGAGATTCGGAAAATAGCAGAACAAGTTGGCGCGATAGGTTTCGTGGACAGAAACTTCTCGCATGGGTCAGCCGGTGGAGGAATCGGCTGCATAGAGACAGCTAGGGCCCTCTACAACTACAAGTATCGGCCGCCGCTCCTAGGGTTCATAGCTGGAATCGGTGGAAGAGACGTGACGCCAGCCCATTTGGAATACATGGCGGATAAGGTTCTGAACGCTGCGAAAACGGGTACAGTAGAACAAGAGGTGGAATGGGTTCAGCTGAGAAGATAGGAGAGGATCATGTTGGCAACTGAACAGATTGAAGACATGAGAAAACTGCTACCATCGGGTCATGGATGCTGCCCCGGATGTCAAGGTCCAGTCGCCACGAAGATGATACTTAGAACATTGGGCAGAAGGGTCATTCTCTTCGGGTCCGGCGGTTGTGGGGACTTCACTCCGAAGACGGTTCCATACTTCGGATTGCACTTTTCTGGAGTTGGGACTGGTGCGACTGGGATACTGGCAGCGCTTGAAATGAAGGATAGAAAAGACGTAACGGTCATCTCGCTTGCCGGAGATGGCGCAACGGGAGACATAGGATTCGGAAAGCTGGCGGCGATAGCTGAACGCAATGACAATATGATACACTTCTGCTACGACAATGAAGCGTATATGAACACAGGCATACAGAAGAGCGGCCTCACACCGTTCGGAGCATGGACCACAACAACCCCTGCAGGGAAGACCACTAGGAAGAAAGACGTTCCGATGGCGTTGGCAGCGATGAAGATTCCATACGTTGCGACTGTGACGGTCGCTTATCGAGGGGACTTCCAGAACAAAGTCAAGAAAGCCTCGGGGATACAGGGATTCAAGTATATACATGTACTTGAGCCGTGCCCGACGGGCTGGAGAGTCTCGCCGGAGAAGTCGGTCGAAGTTCTGCGTCTGGCCGTTCAAAGCCATATGTGGAACCTCTATGAAATCGAGAATGGGGTATTCAAACTGACCATGAAACCCAAGGAAGTTCCTGTGAAGGAGTACTTCAAAATCCAAGGAAGATTCCGACACTTGAAGGAAGAGGACATGCAGAGAATTCAGAAGTTTGTCGATGAAGACTGGGCAAGGCTAAAGGAATGGGATGGAAAGAGCGTCTGGGTTGGCACCCCGTGGCGGGCTACCGCCTAGAACCTTCTTTTCTTTTTTAGAAGTATGAATCGCAACCCAGTCTGATGGGCAGTTTCTCTTAGCTTCTGGCCGTTCTCCACGAGTCCGCTCCGCTCGTCTGCGCGATGCCAGCCCTCTCCAAGCCTTGCAGATATGCTTCAACGACAGCCTCAGTCAGATCGTAATTCCATGCTCTGCAGGCCGGAAATCTATGATAGATTTTCTCCGCCAGTTCTCCGGTCCTAACTGGCATTGATAGTTCTCTCACTATGTATTCTTCCCATTCGTCCGCAGCTTCCAATCCTGACTGGACGAACCTCTCCACGTCCGCGTCTTTGACGACTCCGTTGTGTCCAGTGAGAAGTGTCTCAGATTTCATCGTCGAAAGTCGCTTCATAGATCTCTTGTATTCGTTCAGACTATGGAAGGGCAGAGGAATCGACGTGCCAGATTCAGGCCAGTATATGCCAAAGGCATCGGAGCAGACCAGCATTTTGCTCGAACTTTCGTAGAGGCAGAGCTCTTCAGGGGAGTGACCAGGAGCCAACAACGCGTCGAACTCAAGATCGCCAATCTTGATTCTATCACCATCTGACAGGATCGAGTTTACTTTCAGCGGTAGCAATGCATCGCTGCCATACTTGCTGACCACTTCCTGTTGATCTGAGATTCCTGAAAGATCTCGGAACCGCCATCGAGGATCTTCCAAGGCTTTGGCGTTGAAGCTGGAGGTCGCGATCCGCGTTGAGGGTGCTTGCCTAAGTAACTCCGGTAGGCCACCGACATGGTCTTCATGGTATTCGGTCACAAAGATCCAACGGATTTGAGTTGGTTGGAAACCAAATGACCTGATGTTCGAGACGATTCTGGGCATTGCTTCTGCGTAGTTGGCGTCCACAATCGCTAGGTCATCGTTTCCGCAGATGAGGTATGTGTAGTACTTTTCGCCTGAAGTTATGTAGAGGTAGTCTGACACCTTTAAGTCGGTTGTCAAGAAGACCATCTTCGATCTCCGTCAGATCTGTTCAAATCTGCCAAGCCAAAAATTTTTTCTTGGAAACTACAGGCATTAGCTTGTTGAGGTCATCTTGTTAGAAGATCTCCAGCGGACAACATGCTGCGTTGTGTAAGGGTTTTTAGTAATTAGAGCTGAAGTTTCGTACCATAGGTAGAGGACAGTTGAGAAAACTGAATGAGCTGGAACTCGAAGACCTGCTGACTGGTGCCAAGATTTTGGGGACAGGTGGAGGTGGATCTGTGGAGTCAGGTAGAAAGATGATCGAGGAGGCTCTCTCCCATGGGAAAGAGTTCAAGCTCGCGGATTTCGGAGACGTTCCTCAGAGCGGACTCGCCTTCATCATAAGCAAAGTTGGCGGCGGTGTTCCGAAAGAAGTGACCGAAAGGTTATCGAAATTGCCAAGAGTTTCTGAAGAGGTAGTGTTCATGGCAAAACGAGAGCTTGCGAAATACCTGAACGAACAACCCTACACATTGCTTCCAAGCGAGATAGGTGCCGGAAACACGATAGTGCCCATGTACGTGGCAGCGATGAGTGACATCCCAGCCTTGGACGCGGACTGTTGCGGAAGGGCAAAACCGGAGATAAGCATCTCCACCACAACCGTGAAAGGAATTCCATCCACACCGCTCTCAATAGCCACACCTTTCGGAGACATCTTCATTCTGAAGTCCGCACTCGACGACAATAGGGCTGAGGATCTGTGCAGACATGTTGCACTCGCTTCTGGAGGCCTGTGCGGAGTCGCAAGAACCCCAACTAGAGTCAGGTTGTTGAGAGATGCAACCATTTCGAAGTCGATATCTTGGTGCATTAGAATCGGCGGGGAGCTCCGAAAAGCTAGGGAGAAGGGAAGAGATCCCATATTAGCGCTCATTGATGTCATCAAAGGTTTCGAACTCTTCAGAGGAGAAGTGAACGTCTTTGAGCGGGAGGAAAGGGGCGCCTTCATGTGGGGGAATATTCAACTAAGAGGGTCCGAAAGGTTTGATGGACATAGCCTGAGAGTCTGGTTCAAGAATGAACACCTTATCAGCTGGAAAGATGGAAGGCCGTTCGTAACGTGCCCAGATGCGTTGTGCATAGTTGACGAGGAAACCTGTGACGGGTTATCAAACTTTGAGAACGATTTCCGCGTCGGTCGACGCGTCGCTGTTGTGGGGGTGCCTGCCCCGCCGATATGGAGAGAGCCCAAGAGTTTGGAGATTTTCGGGCCGAGACATTTCGGATATGAAATCCCATACAATCCGATCGAGAACCTAGTTAGACCGAGCTAGTTGAAGCCTGTTCACGGAGTCGGCACTAGATCCGGATCCCTTTGTAGGACGGATCTAATTTCTTAGATCTTCAGCCTTTGTCTTAGGGGTAACAAACTCTCCGTGTCCCTTTGATCCTGTTATTTCGCCTTTTTCAGCAACAACCTCACCACGGACGATCGTTTTTTCTATTCTTCCTTTGACTTTCCACCCATCGTATGGAGTCCATCCGACTTTGTAGTGCATCCCATCAGACCTAATGGTGTCTTCTGATTTCAAGTCCAGTACTACGATATCTGCATCCGACCCGACTCTGATGACGCCTTTCTTGGGATAGATTGAGAATAGCTTCGCGGGGCCGCTGCATAGAATCTCGGTCAACTTCTCCATTGTGAGACGTCCCTTGCCTACCCCTTCGCTCAACATCAATGGTAGCATAGTCTGGACGCTGGGAATCCCAGCGGGAACCTCGAAGACATCTTCTTTCATTTTCTCCTCCTTGAAGAATGGAGCGTGGTCTGAGGCTACTATGTTGATGCTGCCTTCACGAAGGGCTTCCCAAAGCTTGGCGATACGTGTTTTGTCTCTCAGAGGCGGGTTGATCTTGGCGAGTCCTGCCAACTGTATCATACTTTCGCTATCGAGCAGTAGGTAGTGTGGGCAGGTTTCGCAGGAAGCGTCCAACCCTTCGTTTCCCGCAGATCGAACAGCCTCAGCCCCTTCAGGAATGCTCAAGTGAAATATGTGCAGTTTGCATCCGACTTCTCTCGCGAGCAGGACAGCTCGCCGAACAGCCTCGTACTCAGAGATCGGCGGCCTTGATTCAATGTGAGCCAGAGGATCTCTCCTACCGAGCTTTCTGAGTTTCTTTGTAAGATGGGAGATAATCTGCTCATTCTCCGCATGCACTCCGACACGGAGGCCGGTTGCGGAAATGGTTTGAAACGCCTCAAAAAGCTCGCCGTCTGACAACTTCGGAACTGTATCTGGAAGCAACTCCACCATTGGAGCCTTGTAGCCCGTGACGCCCAGCTCAGCCAATCTAGAGATTTCCTGCAGATTCTCTGGTAAGACTCCTCCCAAGAGGCAGAAGTCGACATAGCTCTCCCTCTGGGCGATCGAGAGCTTCAGTCTCATATTCTCCGCCGTAGTCGTTGGAGGGATGTTTATCGGATGATCCTGCAAGGTGGTCACTCCTCCAGCCGCTGCGGCGGCGGTGACGTGTTCATAGTCCTCCATGTTGAAGCCAGGTGTCTGCGAATGACAATGCGCGTCGACGACGCCTGGAATAACCAGTTTGGACGATGCATCGATGGTTGTCGAAGCGCTCGGAAGGTGAGAAGGACAAGCGATAGAAGCGATTCTTCCAGACTCGATGGCTATCCCAACGTTTTCAAGGATACCGAATTCGGAGACGATCTTTCCTCCGATGACGACTACATCAACTGTCCTCAAGAGTCTCCCCGCCACAACGGAATAGTAGTCGATCTAAGTAAGCCTAGCCGTCAATAGGGAAGACTTGGTTCAAGACAAAGAAGCGCAGATTGCAGGCAACCGCTACCAATCCTTTCTTCTCAAATCGCTTATCTTTGTCACGTTCCAGCCACAGGCACGCGCTTCTGTGATGAACATACATACATAGTTCACAATCGATTCTGCGATCTTGTATCCTTTTTCGGCAGAAGCCTTGTCCGGCGCCCCTGAAGACCCGCATCCTGCGAGCTCTTCGAACTTCCAGTTGATCTTCAGATGCTTCGGAAGGTGTGGAACGACTCCTCTTGCCTTTCTCATGTCAACAAGATCAGGTCGGAGGTGGAGTATCATGGAGGTCTCTCCCTCGCCGCCGTGTCCGAGCCCCGACCACACTTCAAAAGTTGATTTCGGCAGAAGTTCACCCGCTGCTACCCACCAAGCATCCAACGTCGCAACGAACATTCCATGTCCCTTTACCTCTTTGGCAGCCTCATCTAGTGCCGGGGAGTTTCCATCATGCCCGTTGATAATGACGGCATTTCTTATGCCGTGCTTCAATAGGCTCAGCAAGAGGTCGGTAGCCAGCGCTTTCAGGGTCTCTGGTCTTAGAGACATAGTCATCAAGAAACTGGCATGGTGAGGGCTCACTCCATAGGGCTGGGTGGGAAGCACAATTGCACCACCACATCTTTCCGCTATCCGTAAGGACAACTCTGATGGTGTTATGCAGTCTGTGCCGAAAGGGAGGTGTCCTCCGTGATTCTCGGTGCTACCGAATGGAACTATGGCCACATCGGCCTTGCCAACGGCCTCCTTAACATCCTCGCCGTTCATCTCAGAGAGGAGAACTTTGTCCAGATTCACCACCTCGACGTAGGGCCTCAGCTTATATCTTGTGCGGATCGTCGCCTAGAAGATAATAAACTACCGGCATTTTCACTTGTCAAGAAGATTTCTTGGAATTCCTTATGGATAGGTCGAGCTCTTTACGGCGTTCCAGAGACGAGCGCGTATGCAAAATCATCCGAAACTCGCAAAAGTGCTGGAGAAATGGAATCGGCGCTACGCTTGGCTATGGGAGCTGGTTCTCAATCTCGTACGCATGGGGGATCTGGTACATGTAAATTGTATGGTACTCGAAGCTCTCTCTCTGTATTGTTCTCCATCCGTTTATTGAGAAGTCGTGGCTCACTATTCTTGTGCCCGGACTGGCTTCCGCTCTCAGCTTTGGCTTGAGTCGGTCGTTGGCTGTACCAGTTAGGTATAGAGTAATGATCGTAGCTTCCTTGAGGTCTGCATTGAAGAGGTCTCCCAGAACGATCTTTGCGCGGTTCCATAGTCCTTGTTTCTCAATCTCTTGTACACCCAGTTTGTATAGGTCTTCACGCAGTTCGTATCCTACAGCCTTCCTCACGCCGAATTCCTGGATCGCCGTTGTGATGATTCTGCCATCGCCACATCCCAAGTCCACCAGAACGTCGTTCGATCCTGCCTGAGCAAGTTCCAACATCTTTCTTACGACTTCACGCGGCGATGGAACGTATGGAGCGCAACTCAACTCTGATATCTTCCCAGGTGAATCGTCTTCCAGAAACTGACTTTCTCTATATTAAGGAATATCTTCCAGAGAATTGCTCACGGGGATAATTCGATGTCCATCAGACTGAAACCGCAGAAGACAGTCGCTAGGTCCGAAGGGAACGGATATAAAAGAGGCTCCTCCCTGTAGTGGAACTCGGTGTATTGGCAGGTCTTGGACGTGGGCTCCAGAGTCGACAAGATACTCGCCGGTTACTACTGTCAAATGGCTCTCAGGCTTTGTGGCCAAGCACGAGACCTCTGTGCGCGAGGCGAATGTCAGAAGGCTTCGGAAGTCTGCACTTTCATATCCACTCTCTGCGTGAGGAACGGGTTCCAGCAATGTGTAAGAGAATCGACGTTATGCAGAGAAGCTTCAGCAATCTGCCAGAACGCAACACAGAGATTGGAGACGTGCAGGAAGGGTTCGAGCGCGTGCCACGAGGCCAGAAGGATCTGCCCCAACAACTTCATCATAACTGCGTCCTAGGGAGGGATTGGAAATTCCTGGAGATATAGAGCTGGTAGAACTACTAAGGCCACGCCTGAGAAATCCTGTAATGATCCAAGGCCTCCCGGGCCTCGGTTTTGTGGGTAAAGTTACGGTGGAGTATCTGATCGAGAAGCTGGCACCGGTAAAGTTTGCTGAACTTTATTCGACGCATCTAACACTACCCGACGGGAACCTCGGGATCAATGTCGAGTTCGACGGGACATACGCGCTACCGAAATACGAGTTCCATCATTATAATGGAAGAAACCAAGACCTCGTCCTCTTGACAGGGGACGCACAGCCGAACGCCTTCGGGCAGTACGAGGTTGCGGCCAGAGTCGTGGACTTTGCTAGAGAAATCGGCTGCGCGAGGATAGTCGCTATAGGAGGATATGGTACCCGGACACAAAGCGACATCGGACTAGTGTATGCTATAACCAATGATAGTTCCCTGGCGCAAACATGCAAGGGACTGGGGGCGCACATCACTCAGGGTGGAGTGGTGACGGGTGCCTGCGGAGTCATATTGGGAGTAGCCGCCCAGAAGCGAATGGAGTGCTTAGGTCTTCTGGGGGCCACCAGAGGAGTCTTCCCAGATGTCGAAGCAGCGAGATCGGTTGTGCGAATCCTTTGTGAGATGTTCGACCTTCGGATCGAGACGAAGGATCTTGATGAAGAGGTTTCAGACATTAAAGCAAAGCTTGAGTACATAAGCAGAGTCCAGTCGGAGCTCCTAGGTGAGAAGAAAACAGGAGAGAAGTTCGGATACATCGCGTGAAAGTCTACGACACCATTATCTCCAATCTTGCGTCAAGACGTGCCTCACAGACTCACAGATCCTCTGTTTCTGTATTTCGAGAGAGACCACCAGCTTAGCAATCAGTACACGAACATCTATCGGCCGTGCTTCAACAGCTTCGATCCACTGAAAGATTTTTTCCGAGTCTGAAGATATCCATAACAGCATAGGGTCGTAAATGAGAGGGTGCGCGTTTGAAGGCAATCGTCTACAGGGGTCCTCAAGCCATACGGGCTGAGGAAGTGTCTGATCCCAAGCTGAAGAGAGGTGACGAGCTCATACGTTTCAGAGCTGGGAGCATATGCGGAACAGATCTCCACTACTTCAAAGGAGAGTGGAAAACCAAAGTCGGCCGAATCATCGGTCACGATGCATGCGGAGAGAACCTTAGGGATGGAGAAAAGGTCGCAGTTGAGCCCATAATCAGATGTGGCAAGTGCAAATTCTGCCTAACAGGAAGGTATCACCTGTGCAGAGATGGAAGCTACATGGGTATGTCCGCTCAAGGCTGTTTTTCAGAGATCTTCGCCGCCCCCAAAGAAAATCTTCACAGAATTCCTGAAAACGTGTCATTCGAAGAATCAGCCATACTGGAACCCGTTGCACTGGCTCTCCACACATTCGAGATGTTACAACCCAAGGTCGGAGAGCGAGCTGTCATACTCGGTCAAGGCCCGATCGGATTGCTGATGACGCAAGTCGCACGACTATGCGGCGTCAAGGTCATAGCGGTAGACCGGGATCCACATCGCCTCGAGGTCGCCAAGAATCTTGGCGCAAATGAGATTGTCGACGCAATCATGACTGACTCAACCGAGGCCATCAATGATCTGACGAACGGAGGAGCAGAAATCGTCGTCGAAGCAGCGGGGTCCAGACATACCGTGGAACAGACGTGTAAGATCGTTGCTCCGGCAGGTAGAGTGGCTCTTGTGGGAGCCTTCACAGGCGGGATGAAGTTCGACGGGGAGGCATCCTTCTTTGGAGTCGAAACTGGGGTCGGGAAATACCCCTTGGCGCTGCAACTAATCTCCGAAGGGAAGGTTGACGTGAAGAGCTTGATCACCCACGTGTTTCCTCTGACTGATTTCGAAGAAGCCATCAAGACAGCCTTGGATCTGACAAAGAAGCCGTTGAAAGTTGTCTTGGTGACTTAGCCGGGTCAGGTTCGGCTTGGCCTCGGCCTGAAGAGTTGTTCTCTGGACGCTCCCAGCAGTCTCAGAATCTTGAGGGGGTATCTGAGATTGCCTATTTGTTCAGGCCGATGTGAGTCGCTGCCGAGAGCTATCTTGACCCCATGATGAAGGCATCTTCTTACGAATTCTGGGCTCGGAACATCCCAACTACCACTCAATTCGATTGCGACTTTCTGACTCGAAGCTGTTCCTGCTATACTGTCGATCCAGTCAAGAGTGAATAGGGCCGAATCAAGGCCGCGGATCGACTCCGGGAGCCATGTGGGATGAACTATCACATCGATCAATCGGGTTTCCATGGCCGAAATGAGGGTGACTCTCAGATCCTCAACGAATTCTCGAGGATTAAAAACTGGCGTGGGGTCATTCCAGAAGTCGACGCCTCTGAGACTGTGGACCCCGGCGAGGACGTAGTCCAATTTGTGCCGATCTTCGACTGTGATCGTGGGTTTGCCTCCTCCTAGAATGCTGGCTTCGACCCCTTTCAGGAGGCTCAGGGAATCCAGCTCATCAAGATACAGCGGCAAGGAATTGCGCCTTAAATGATGTGGCATCGGTAGATCAGAGAAGCTTGAGAAGTGGTCTGCAACGCCGACAAGCTCGAGTCGTTTCATCATCGCTTCTCTGGGTATCTCTGAGACGACGGTTTCTCCATCGGAGTACGTCGTATGAATGTGAAAATCGTAAAGAGGGATCTTCGGACTGCTATTCAATGAAGGTCCAACGTCGCATTCCCGAGATTGGCCTTGATAATATAACGGTTTTGTAGTATCCGGAAAGGGCGAGTTCTATCGTAAAGAGCTCCAGTACTCTGCGAAGGTCCTCCTAACCTCGTTGAGAATTTGTTCCACTCGATGCCGTAATGCCGCATCCTCTTGTGGAGGGTCGTAGGGATCTGTGACATCTATTTGATCCAGCTCAAGTATTCCACATATTAACGAGTACCAGACCTGAGTCAGCACTTGCGGATTGTACCCGCTGCAAAGCAGTAGCATCAACCTGTCAGAAGAAGACTCTTTGGATACCTTCGAGATTAGCTTGGACACACTGAAGAAGCCACTAACGGTCAGATCCAGATCGCCTAGTCGATCGGCAAAGTGAGCATCGCTTCCTCCGGTTGCCAAGATAAGTTGAGGCTCGAACTCTCTTGCGACTGGGATCAGGATTTCCTCAAGTGCGTATAGGTAGGTACTGTCTCCAGTTCTAGGCGGCAAAGGAATGTTGATGTTGTATCCTTCGCCTTTTCCGTGTCCGATCTGATCGATGAATCCGGTGCCGGGATAAATTGTTCTCGGGTCTTGATGGATGGAAATGAGGAGAACGCTTGGATCATCGTAGTAGATGTCGCTCGTTCCGTTCCCTGCATGAACGTCAAAGTCAACGACCAACGCCCTTCGCAGACCGAAAGCATCTCTCAAATGCTCAATCGTGACTGCGATGTCGTTAAAGAAGCAGAAACCACCTCCGAATGTCTTTCCTGCGTGGTGAAATCCTCCTCCCATCGAAATCCCTCTTTCTGCCTCTCCTTTCATTATCCTCGCTCCGATCTCCATCTCTCCTCCGATCATCAACATCGCCGCATCGAGTATCTTTGGGCTAAGAGGTGTATCCAAGTCGTATGGTGCCGACCTCGACGCTAGCTTCAATATCAACTCTACGTAGTCGGAGTCATGGGCCAGCAATAGATCTTCTTTGGAGGCTGGATGAGGCTCTATCAAAGTTACGTCCTGTCGTTTCAGAATTGACTTCTGTTTGAGCAAGGAATAGGTCAGAGGAAACCGGTCGCCCCTGTACGGATGTCCCTCGCCAAGGTCGTATTGACTAAACAATTCATGATACGACAACAGAGTGCGCACTTTTCCCTCTCCCTTTTCTCTCTGCCCGCCGCAATAGGACGATCGCGACATCTATGGATATTGTTGTGCAGATAATCTGAATGATCTTCGGCGACTTGTACTCATAGATCGGGGATCTGTTGTCGAAAGCTTGGAGTCTAGGTCTTGTCCGCGCCTGAATGCAAGTATTCTTAATGAGGATCGATTCTTACTGTAAGACAGCAAAGCGACATCGCATCATTCAAAGGCGGAGAGTGCCGAACCCCTGTCCCGAACCCACGAGGGGAATTCACGGTATCTGGCGATCTTCGATCTGGACGGCACCATAACGACTGAGCGAAGCGTGTGGATGCACATTCACAATGGACTGGGGACTTGGAAGGAAGCCAAGAGATACTCCACCATGTACGAACACGGGATCATCTGCTACGATGAGTGGGCGCATTTGGATGCATCACTATGGAAATCGGTTAACGTCGAGAAGTTACGAAAAATAGTGGAATCGATACCGTACCGACCGGGCGCGTCTGAGACTGTAAGAATGCTCAGAAACATGAGTTTCAAACTTGCAATTGTCAGTGCAGGGCTAACGATGCTCGCTGACAAGGTGAAGAGAGAGCTGGGTTTCGATCATGCCATTGCCAACGAGCCAATATGTCGCGACGGCTACATGACTGGTGAGATTATAGTCAGGGTCGACTTTGAAAACAAGGGTGACATCCTGAAGCACCTATGCAGGGAAGAGAACATATCAGTTGAGAGATGTGTGGCAATCGGAGACAGTGGAAGCGACGTACCGCTACTAAAGGCAGCTGGGATCGCAATCGCGTTCAACCCAGCCTGCAAAGCCCTTGAGAAGGTCTCCGACAAGGTTGTTCGAAGCCACGACCTAAAGGACATTGTTCCGGCAATTCGTGAGGTCTTTCATCGCAAAGGATTTCCGCTTTGTTGAAAGGGCGCGGTCGATAGGCATTTGTTATAAGCATCCAAGCCCTCTCGGTAGCTCACTTGCAGATGATGCTGGCAGGACAAGAGGTCTCTGAAGATGCCGCTCTGGAATCTGGTTCTAAGTGGCTTTCCCGGCTGCGGCAAGACCACGCTGGCGACAAGGATACTCGAAGACTATCCAAAGTTTGCCAGAGTAGGCGGCGACGATCTACGGGCTATGTTCTTCAATGAACCATACCCGTGCAGAGAAGAGTCGATCCTCTATCCAGCCATGGCAGAGCTTCGAGACCTGTCCCTGAGGAACAACTTCAATGTAGTCGTAGACACGACTGCGCCAGACAATCAATCTAGGAAATTTCTACTGGAGACAAGGGTTTCTTCCGTCAATTCCTTTCTCATCATCTTCGATGTCGAAAGGGAACTGCTGATAGAGAGAAACAACGCGATGGGACACCAAGGAGCGGTTGAGATATGGGAAAGATATTGGCAGAAGCCAAGTTCAGACTTGCCCATGTTGAAGTTCAGGAACGACTCCCAAGAGGAGTTCGAGATACATTATCGGATTCTCAGAGAGTTCTTGGAGACCAAAGTTGAACCATTTCACGAACACTTCTTCTCCCAGATGTTCCCCATCAGAATCCTCGAAAGGTGGGTGCGCAGGGAAGAGAGAAAGAAGTCGTCAAACCAGAGTAGCAGGTTACCCTGACAATTCGGACTGTCAAAGAGGAACTCTGCCTCCATCACACTTTTCTTCCATATTCACAGAAGGCTACTCTACGTGGTCTTGACTAGTCTCGTCTCATGTCCTCGAGGGCGACCATAGATTGGCTAAACATTAGACTCAGCCGAAATCGCTAGCCAAAGGAACATAAGCGAAGTCTTCAAATCTAACCGCACAGGATTGCCGAAAGACTTCAATTAATGCATCATTAGGTTGGAGAAAAAAGGACGTAATCGGCAGAAGGGCCTGAGAAGACCGCATATGGAGCAAGGTGTTCGAGACCACCAAGCTGAGATGCTGATCGCCCCCTATGTTCCTACGCCGTTCTCGGTCGCTAGGCGTATGCTCAGCCTTATCGATCTCAAGCCGGGCGAGCTGCTCTTCGATCTTGGATGCGGAGACGGCAGGATTGTACTAATTGCAGCACTGGAATTTGGAGCTCGGGCGATCGGCGTTGAGCTTCAAGAGAGACTTTGGCTTCTCGCCACCTCTAGGATCGAGAGGCTGGGTATCGAGAATCGTGTCAAAGTGTTAAAGAAGAATCTGCTTGATGTTGACCTTTCAAGTGCAGACGCTGTCACCTTGTATTTGACGCCGATTGGGAACCAGAGGGTTGAGCCAAAGCTGGAGAGGGAGCTGAGGCCTGAGGCGAGAGTCGTTTCGCATGATTACGAGATGCTGGGCTGGAAACCGACCATCATTGAGAAATTTGCTGAGGATCAGTCGGCGACAGCTACAGTTCACAAGATCTTTGTTTACAGAAAGGCAGAGAGTGTGAGGAAGAGGGTTTCGATTCTCCGAAGGATACTCTCCAGATCTGACTAGTCTTTCACCCCGAGCTTGGTGAAGACGTCACGAGCAACGGACAGCGCGTCCCAAGCAGCAGGAAAGCCTCCATAGACCGACATCTGGATCAGAACCTCGAGGATTTCCCTCTTGGACGCCCCATTCTTGACCGCACCTTCGAGGTGGAATCTCAACTGATTCCTTCTGCCAAGCACAGCGAGAGCGGCCACCGTGCATAGACTTCGAGTCTTCAAGTCAAGTCCTGCCCTGTGGAATATGTCGCCGAAAACATACTCTACCGTGTACCTTTGAAGGTCGGGGTCTACCTCCCTTGAAGTCTTCATCATCTCATCAAATTCGGCGCCCCAGATCTCATGACCTACGTGAAGCCCCTTCTTGTATCTTTCACTATGCTTCTCTTCCACAACCAATCACCACGGTGTGAGTTCATGAAATCTGACTCATTGGATCTACCGTCGTAGTGAACGACCTTTGTAAATCTTTTCACACGCTAACCGATGACGCTCTTGAAGACTCCAAGAAAGTTGCCTCCAAGGATCTTCAAAATGTCATCTTCCAAATAGCCTCGATATAGCAACCCTTCAGTGATGCCAGGAATCTTAGTTACATCTTCGAGGCCAATAGGGGTCTTTTCGATGCCATCGAAATCGGATCCTAGTCCAACATGATTTGGGCCGACCAGCTTGTTCACATGGTCGATGTGGTCGAGGACTCTCTCCAATGTCGCCTTCTCCTTGTCTACAAACATGGGTGCAAAGTTCATCCCCATGACGCCTCCTCTCTCCGCGAGCGCTCTGATCTGATCGTCCGTTAGATTCCTTGGATGGTCGCACAGCGCCTTACAGTTCGAATGAGACGCGACAATAGGCGACTTGGTGGTATTAGCCACATCATAGAAACCTGCCTCGCTCAAGTGGGAGACATCGACGACCATTCCAAGACGGTTCATCTCCTCAACCACCTGCACACCCAAGTTTGTCAAGCCGCCCTTACTTCTGCTCTCCCAGACACCATCAGCCAACTGGTTCCTTTGATTCCACGTGAGGCCCATCGCCCGCACTCCTAGCCTATACAGGCTCCTTAAGACTCCAAGATCGCCTTCAATGGCCTCACCGCCCTCGATTGAGATCAGTCCTGCTATCTTGCCTTTCTCAACCACATTTGCAATTTCAGAATAGTTCCTGACCACGGAGATCCTATCGCTGTTCTTTTCGAACTCGCTATACAGGAGGTCGACAAGCTGAAGCACTCTCTTCGAAGACCTCTCGAGCTTGTACTCCGGCTCAATGTAGATAGCGAATACTTGAACGTCGACGCCGCCCTCAGCGAGTCTGGGAATATCTACGTGGCCGATTGACGATCTTTCCCCGAGCGTCCTCTTCTTTGAGGCAATCTCAAGCAGTGTGTCGACATGCGCGTCCACAACAACTGCTCGCCTATGCAGGCCCAACGGGTCTTGACTCACGGTTGTCGACAACCTAACTTCCCTCAAATCAAGTTCAACATGTCAGTTCTGCACTTCTTGCGGAACTACCTTTCAACAGTTTCTGCCTCCTAGAAACTTCAGTTCGAAAGACGTGAATTGCACGCCTGAAACCTTCCACACTTGAGAGATCGCCTGAAACGCAGACCATCGCTCGCTCTTTCATGGCTCACCCAAAACTCGCCAGCAGTAACAAGAAAGACGCTGCGCTTGGGCTAGCCCTGTTGGAGAGAACAAAAAAGGCTGGATCGTCTGTTACGCTGTTGAAGATAGTGAAGACGCCTTCTCCTTTAGAGATTCAGACTCGACTTTGAGCTTCGAAACCTCATCCTCCAGAGTCCTGGCCTTTGCCTCGAGCTCGGCGATTTCGATCCTCTCTTTAAGGCTCTTGATCTCCTCCAGTAGTCTACTCTTCTCCTCTTCAAGGGATTTGATCTTAGCTTCTAACTCCGTCTTCTTTTCGGTGGCTTCCATCAGAGACACCTCTAGTTCTTCAAGCCTCTGAACGTTAATAATTCTAACCCTCTCCTTTTCGTCCGCCACTCTGAACTTGGTCTTACAATTTGGACACTCGTAGACCGCTATCATAGTTTTCCATAACGTGCCATCGGCGTTCGCTCTTCCAAGAAGTGGCCACCTCTTGGAGGGGTTTTCGATGTCGGTTCCGCATTTCGGACAGTTCTTCAAGCCTCTCCACCAGCGAACTTGATCCTTCTCAAAGTTGATGCACGTAAAAGCCTTTCCATGCATTCTTCCAATACGCATTTTAGTCACATTTTTGCGCATGACTTATGAAATGGGCTAGCAGGAGGTTGGGATTTTTTGGCACATTCCAGTGTAAAATATCCGAAATTTGCACGCTCTGTCGGCCGTGCGCATGACGGCAATTCTCATGAGTACTGAGGTACGTACTGGAACACTGAAGGAGTGGAATGATGCACGCTTGGAAGACAGACTTCGAACACATCGTGAAGGAGTTGGGACTGGCTAAGAAGAGAATCGGAGTCTTGGACGACCTAGTCTCACAAAGCAAGATCTCTCAGCCGACATACGACTATCTCTACAAAGGATATCGAACAGAGGCAGAGAGTCTGGAAGAGCGCAGAGAGGAGCTCTTTGAGAGGCTTAAGGATTACGCGGACGAGATGGAAGAGCAAGTAAGAGCATTCGAGAGAAGAATCGGTTCAGTTGAAGCACGCCGCGTCGCAGAAGAGATGGATGATGATCTCTACAACGAACAGAGTCAATCGCTACAACTTTCGCTAAGAGGGCTCGTGGAGGAGCTGAAAGACGTCAAAGACTCCTTGGCGGTGCTAGAAGCTTCTGAGCTGAAACTGACTCCCAAGACGATAGTGGCGGAGGCCGAGGCCGGCGAAAAGATCAAACAGCGAGTTACAGCCTGAGCCCAAAGGTAGGTAACCTCAAGAACGAAATCGGGCTGAGACGCTGAATAAGGAGTCGACAGCCCGATCAGTGAATCCTGACCCAGAGCTGAGCCAAAATGGGGAGAGCTGCCCAAGAAGACTTTCTGAGGAGGCCCAACCTCTCTGTATCTTGATCTGGATAAGAAGATACGGGCCGCCATTTTCGAGATCAAAAAGCGGAAAGAGCACCTCGATGCTGTTGAGGAATTGATGAGCTCCCTCGTCGCTGAGAGGGAACGGTCGGAGAGACTAACCGTCGAACTGGAGCGATCAACAGCTTCTGTGGAGGCTTTACAGAAGGAGCTTACGATGGCCCGGCAATCGATCTCATCCAAGGATTCAGAGATTTCCACGTTAAACAGGAGGCTGTCTGAACTGGAGGTAGACCTCGAGAGGACTCTGAAACCGAGGCCAGAGCTATATGAAGCATTTATTTTGAGCTATATCAGGGAACATCGAGGCAGAATCTCACTCGTGGAGTGTTCAAAAGAAATAGGTCTACCGGAGACGAACATCAGAGACATCTTGGAGAATCTGCAGGATAAGGGAAAAATCAGGCTGGAAAACTAGTATTTCAAACGAATTGCCCCGAACTTTCTAGTTTTTTCAAAGAGGAATATCGCTTTTCAAAGAACCCCTCCAAAAGTCATTCTCGGCTGCCCCCCGCTTCGGTGCGATAACTGCAACCACTCGGAGCTGGTACGGTCGATTGTCATCCTGAGGATCATGAGGCGAAGTAATCAATAATCTGCAGGCAACTGCATTTTGTACCACCTCATTGTCGAGGGGCGAGCGAAAAAGGTTGCCTTGCACAAAAAGGACATATCCTCGATTGTTATGATTTTCCCCAGCACTCTCGACAAGGACGCCTCGTCGTCGTCGAGATTTGCTCTGAATGAGGTCTGATTCAATGGAAGCCATAGTTTCCTTGCCCGTCGGTGAGATGGCAGTAACACCGACCTTCGTCGAGCCTGAGGCTCCGGTCTCAAAGATAATTGGGATCTTGCAGTCGAGAAATGCGAGCGAGGCCTTGGTCGAGTACGAAGGGAAAGTGGGGCTTGTGGCGTTTCATGAGCTACTTGCTGTTACTCACCCCGACACAACGAAGGCATCCACGATCATGATATACCCGCCAAAAATACAAGCCGAGAACTCCGCCATCGACGCCGTGGAAATGATGGTCCGACACCGACTGAAAGCTATTCCTGTCATGCGCGGAGGGGACAAAGTGGAAGTGATTACTGTGAGGAGTGTTCTCGATAAAATTGCAGCTGTCCCCGGGTTGGAACGCTTCTCGGCTTCTGATGTGATGAAGACTGAACCGATCACATTGATGGACACGGATCCAATATCGAAAGCGAGACACATTATGATCGAGCAAAGAATTGAGCATCTGCCCGTCGTTTCATCCGAGAAACGAGTCCTCAGAGGAATGGTCACAGCCCAGCTTATCGTCTTTAACCTGATACAGCCCAAGGACGCAGTACAGCGAGGCTATGCCGGAGCGTCTCAACCCGAACCAATGGATTCTGAGGTCACTGGGCTAATGGATGACCAGCCATTGAGAGTTGGACCGCAGACGCGACTCAGATCGGTCATCGACGATATGAGACGAACCCCAAAGTCTGCCGCGGCGGTCGAGCTGTTTTCTGAACTCCAAGGAATAATCACCGAAAAAGACATCGTGCGTTTCTTACTGCATTTCAGGCAGCAGTCGACCCCGCCTATCTACATAGTCGGCATTCCCACGGAGGACTATCTGGAGGCTGAGATGATCAAATCTAAGATCACAAGAACTATAGAAAAAGTGATGAAAGCCTATCCGTTCCTCGAGGAAGCTTTCCTAAGGGTGAAACCCATCAGATCGGTCGGCAAGAAGAAGTTGTTCAGCACAGAGCTTAGGCTCTCGACGCCAAGAGAGAACTTCGTGGTGACGGGCGACGGCTGGGATCTACCGAGTGTCGCCGACCGCCTGTGTGAGAAACTGAAAAGACGACTGATGGTAAAGAGGAAAAGAGAAACAAAGAGACTGCCTAGAGCGCCAGAGAGTCCACCATACACGCCATGAACGAGCGCTGGCTATGGGTCTGGAGCATGGCGAGCGGAGCATTTCAGATGCACACGCGCTGATAGTGTTTCCGAACTCCTAAGATATGACCATCGTGGTCTTGAGATCGGCTCTTGATGACCAATCTGTTCTTAAGGAGTCGCCAGAGCATCGGCGCTAGTACTCAGAAACACAGGGTAGCCAGCGCTCTAGGCTGAAGTCACTAACTGAAGACCTGATATCCGAAAAGGTTGGATTATTGCTGGTATCGATATATGCGGTCGGAGAGCCGAGAGGACGAAACGCTCTTTGAAGGAGTTACCAAGCGCACGCTCCTTATCGGAAAGGAAGTCACATTGGCGGAGATAAGATACAATGCTTTCTCCAGTTCAACAACTCATAGACATCCTGACGAACATCTAGGTTATGTCATCACTGGAAAACTGTCCTACAATTCTAAGAGACTCTCCGCAACATTGAGAGCTGGAGATGTCTTCTTCACGCCAGCGATGCAACCTCATTCAATCAAAGCTCTTGAAGATTCGCTGGTCATCGAAGCCTGTTCATCAAGCTCGTGGAGAGTAATTCAAAAGACTCAGGAATGGGGTCGATGTCGCTGATTTCGTGGGTCTGGGGCAAAATGGATAGCTTCGGCCGGTCTCAACAGAAGCATGTGCAGCGAGGAGTTTCAAACAGTGAATCACCAGTTCCAACAAGACCGGGTCCGGTCTTGACTATTCGTTTCCTTTCGAGAAAAGGTGTTTCAAACGAGCCAGCCACCTTTCAAAGTCAACTTTCACCATGGCAATTGTTATTGCCACGGTCAAAATCGCCGTGAGTCCTATCAGTAACGGTGTTCCTAGCAGGTTCCCCAAGCTGAGGGCGACACGTCCGCCGAGGTATGCCCCACTAATCGTGATAGCCAGCTTCCCCGCGAGATAGGCAATGAAGAACCTCAAGAAACTATATCTCATCAATCCCAAGGGCACCACAACTGGCTCATCTGGGATCGGAGTGGCTGCGGAAACGAAAACAGCAGCCATTGCCCACTTTTGGATCCTTTTGCCGTATCGTTGGAGCATCTCTCTCCTCGAATTGCTCAGAACTCTTGAAGCAAAGAACGCCACATAGTAATGTATGATCTTGGCCGTTGTAGCTCCTAGTGCAACGCCGACACCTATCCCAATCGGATCCAAGGATGGAAAGATACAGGCAATGGCCCCGGCTATTACCATGTTGGATGGACCGGTGAAGGGAAGGACTCCCAAGGCGAAGGAGAATAGGAAGATTCCGAGGAAACCGTACTGGAGGAGATCTATCAACACAATATCATCATGCCAAGCTGAGACGCTTGCTTTGGAGTCTTCTCGTGATCCGTGGCCTTATTTGAGCTTAGCGTGGAGTCGCATGGAATTAAGAGACGAGTGTGCAGAGTGACTCTATTTGATGCTGAAAAACAGATCGGAAGCTTGTCTAGGAGTTGGTGTTGAAGAAAGACTCGATGTCTTCAGCTCTGACAGCTCCGAGCTAGGGGCTTTTGAGACTAGGAGAATTCGGGAGGACTTGTGAACTCTTACAGCAATTCTGAACTCCGCATCTGACGAAGCTCAAGTTCCGAAGCCGAACAGGTGTCTCAAGACAACAGCTTCACTCGAGCCCTTCTCTCAGAACCTCTGATATGCTCTTCTCTTCTCCTTTCTTCTCATAGACTATCTTTGTCTCAAGTCTGATCCTCATTCCC
>Ga0209314_10000076_pt1 | contig 38818 bp, 38 predicted proteins | sample I19B2metaG_FD_184146 | JGI IMG/M metagenome (GOLD analysis project Ga0209314, IMG submission 184146) | Lake sediment bacterial and archeal communities from Gulf of Boni, Indonesia to study Microbial Dark Matter (Phase II) - ​I19B2 metaG... | ecosystem: Environmental > Aquatic > Freshwater >... | reverse complement strand
CGCGGGCCCGCGCCGCCATGATGGACTTCTCCACGATGCGCTTGGCAGTGGATGGGTTCTCCTCCAGAAACATGGCCAGCTTCTCCGCCACCACGCCGGCGACGATGCTACGGATGTCGGAGTTGTTCAGCTTGGTCTTGGTCTGGCCCTCGAATTGAGGGTCCGTCAGCTTGACGTTCAGGATGGCGGTGAGGCCCTCCAGGATGTCGTCACCGGAGAGGTTGGACTCGCTCTCCTTGAGCAGGCCCTGCTTGCGCGAGTAGTCGTTGACGACGCGGGTCAGAGCCTGCTTGAAGCCGGCCTCATGCGTGCCGCCCTCATGCGTCCAGATGGAGTTGGCGAAGGAATAGATGTTTTCGGTATACCCGTCGTGGTACTGCATGGCGACCTCGACGTAGCTTCCGTCCTTCTCCGTCTCGAAGTAGATGGGCGTGGGGTGCAGCACGTCCTTGTTGCGGTTGAGGTGCTGGACGAAGGAGCGGATGCCGCCCTCGTATTGAAAGATGACCTCGTGGCCCGTACGCTCGTCCATGAGGTGAATCTTCAGGCCCTTGTTGAGGAAGGCCAGCTCGCGCAGGCGCTGGGCAATAGTCTCAAAGTCGAAGACCGTGGTCTCAAAGATCTCGTCATCGGGCATGAAGGACACCGTACTGCCGTGGCGGTCGGAGTCCTCGACTCGAACCAGGTCCTTGACCGTCTTGCCGCGCGAGAAGCGCATGGTGTAGCGGCCGCCGTCGCGGTAGACGTCCACCTGCATCCAGGCGGACAAGGCGTTCACCACCGAAGCGCCGACGCCATGCAGACCGCCGGAGACCTTGTACCCGCCGCCGCCGAACTTGCCACCGGCGTGCAGGACGGTCAGAACCGTCTCCACGGCCGGCCGGCCGGTCTGGGGGTGGATGTCCACAGGGAAGCCGCGCCCGTTGTCCTCTACGGAAGCGCTGCCGTCGCGGTGCACAGTGATCCTGACGGCGGTGCAGACTCCGGCCAGTGCTTCATCCACAGAGTTGTCCACAATCTCCCAGAGGAGGTGGTGAAGTCCCTTGGCCGAGGTGGAGCCGATGTACATGCCGGGACGGCGGCGTACTGCTTCCAGGCCTTCCAGAACTTGAATCTGACTGGCGTTATACTGGGTATTTTCGGGTGTAAACAGATCGTCTCGTTCCACCGGGCGTCTCCTTTCGGGTCCCCGAAGCATTAAGCCTTAAACGATAAGATTTTACCATATTTCGGGAGGGCGGCCAAGGCAAAGGCTATTCGGCCAGGTCCCGGACGAAGGTCGCCCGCTTTTTCAGGGTTATTGACGAAATCGGGGAGAGAAACACCCCGTCCAGGGTGATGACGAAGGACTTGGCCTCACCCTGGGATACATCGTGCAGGCGGCTCTGGCCGCGGGTCAGTTGCAGGTACTCCTTGGTGGCCGCGGCTCGCGCCACCTTGTAGTCCAGGATGGCCACCACGTCCGAGAGCCGGACGATCTCGTCCGCACCCAGGTGAAGGAACATACCGGCACCCCCTAGTCGTTTGAATGGATCCGGACCTCGCCGGCGTCCACCTGGTAGAGGCGCGAGGCCTCCAGCCAGCGCGGGTCCAGGTCGTGAAGGGTCGTACAGGTGATAAAGGTCTGCGCCTCTCGGCCCACCGCGTCCAGAAGCAGCCCCCGGCGACCTCCGTCCAGCTCAGAGGTAACGTCGTCGAGCAGCAGCACCGGGGCCGTTCCCAGTTGCCGGCGGAGGTAGCTCATCTCGGCCAGTTTGAGGGCCAGGACGGCGGAACGCTGCTGGCCCTGCGAGCCGAAGGAGCGGGCCTCCACACCGTTGATGAGAACCGCCAGATCGTCGCGGTGCGGACCCACGGTGGTCTGGGCCCGTGCCAGCTCCTCCCGCCGCCGTTCCCGCAGGGCCGCAGCCAGCGCCTCGCGCACCTGCTCCTTCCCTTCCGGCAGCCCGCCGGGGGAGAAGACGTAGGAGAGGGTCAGGTGCTCGCGTTCCTCGCTGAGCTGGGCCTGAGCCTCGCGGGCTCGCTCCTGGATCATCTCCAGGGCGTCCAGGCGGTGGGCAACGATGGTGGCAGCGTAGTCCAGGAGCTGCTCGTCCCAGACCTCCAACGTGCCGGGGGACCCACCCCCCTCCCGCAACTGCCTGAGCAAACCGTTTCGCTGCGTGATGACCCGGAGGTAGGACTGGAGCGCATTGAAGTAGCCGGAGTGGGTCTGGGACAAAAAGAGATCGAGGTAGCGCCGGCGGAGGGCCGGGCTACCTTTTAGCATTTGCAGGTCATCCGGGGCGAACAACACCACCGGAACGCGGCCCAGCAGGTCGGTTATGCGGACAGCCGATCCTCCCAGGCGTATCTGCTTGCGATGGTCCAACTGGTAGCGAATTTCCGCCTGGATCTGGCCGTAGCCGCTGTCGAGGACGGCGCGCACGGCCATGGCGTCCTCGCCCCACAGGACCAGTTCCTGATCCTGATGGGTTCGGTGCGACCTGCTGGTGGCCAGGAAGAAGATGGACTCGAGAACGTTGGTCTTGCCGGCGGCATTCCGGCCGAAGAGCACGTTGACACCGGGACCCGCTTCCATCTCCAGCCGGCGGTAGTTGCGAAAGTTCGTCAGGCCCAGGCTAGCGAGCTTCACGTGCCACCCTCAGGGAGCGGCCCACCAGCGAGACCACGTCCCCCTCCACGAGTTTGCGCCCGGCGCGGGACTCGGGGACCCCGTTCACCCGGACTTCGCCGGCGCGCACAAGCTGCTTGGCCTCTCCCCCCGTGCCCACCAGACCGGCCCACTTGAGAAAGGCATCCAGGGGGATGAACTCGGTGTGAATGATGACGGGCGAGGGCTGTGACACGGGTGGGTCAACTCCTGTGGTTACCAGACTACGATGGGCAGAACCACGTACAGGAAGTCATCCCGGTCCTGCGGTTTCATGCGGCTGGGAGTGCGATTGCCCGAGAACTCGAAGAGCAGTTGGTCCGAGTCCAGGGCCTTGAGCCCGTCCATCAGGAAGCGGGGGTTGAGGCCAATTTCCAGAGGATCTCCCTGCACCGAGGCAGCGACCTCCTCGTATACCTGACCGACCTCCGGCGTACTGGAGGTGATGGTGACGCGTTCCGGATCGATCCCCAGCTTGATGGCGCCGGAGCCGTCACGGGCGATGAGCGAGGCGCGCTCGCAGGCGTCATGCAGCTGTTGGGCCGAAAGCGTCAGGCTGGTGCTGTAGGACTGGGGTACAAGACGGAGCACGTCGGGGTACTGACCTTCCAGAAGGCGGGAGACGAGCCGGACGTCTCCCAGGTCGAAGAAGGCCTGGGTGGGCGTCACGGAGATGCCCACGGTGTCCTCGTCGTTGGCCGCCAGGAGGCGTGAGAGTTCGCTGAGAGTACGGCCCGGGAGCACCAGGCTGGACGACTGCTCACCCTGCGGAGACTCGGGGAGGGCTGTGCGGCGGTAGGCGATGCGCACGCCGTCGGTCGCCAGCAGGTGGCAATGACCGTCTCGCAGGGTCATCTGGGCCCCGGTTAGAATGGGCCGGGTTTCGTCGTGGGAGACGGCGAAGGCAGTCTGACGGATCATGTTGCGCAGGACATTCTGAGGCAGCTTGTTGCCTGAGTCCTGGGTCGCCCTGGGCAGGAAGGGGAACTGCTCTGGCGAGAAGCCGTGAATGGTGTACTGGGAACGGTCCCAGCGAAGCACGGCGGTGTAGTTGCGGGGGTCAACCTCCACCTCCACCGCGGCGGCCGGGATCTTGCGGACAATCTCGGTGAGGTAGCGAGCAGGCAGGACAATGGAGCCTTCCTCCGCAACCTGGGCGGAGACCATGCATTCGATTCCGATCTCCAGGTCAGTCGCTGTCAGGTTGAGTCGATTCCCGTCACCCTTGATCAGAATACCCGACAAGATGGGCAGGGTGTTCTTGGTGGAAACCGCCTTGGCTACGGTCTGCAGGCCGTAGGAAAGGTCCGCCTGGGAGGCCGTGAACTTCATGAAGCTCCCCCTCGCTGTGGGTAGTATGTGTATAATTGGTGACTCGCGCTTGGTTTCCTTCCCGTATAGGAAAGGTACATCGTAGTCGGAGTAATAGCGCCTGTGGATTTGGGGAAAAGGGGCCTGGAGGGCGTCCCTTGGGGCATTCTGGGGTCGGATAAGTTGTGGACGACGGTGTCCGTTTTACCCACAGGTTGTTGTCGAACTGTGGAGAAGCAGGGTACCCACAGGCTGCCCACAGGGTTGCCAACAGGTGTCTGTGGACGAATCAGCGAGAGCGGATGCGCTCGATGATGACCTTGACCGATTGGGCCAGGGCCTCGTCAGCCGCCATGTCGTGGGCGATCTTGTCGCAGGCGTGGATGACGGTGGTGTGATCGCGGCCGCCAAACTCCTCGCCGATCTTGGGCAGGGAGGCGTCCGTCAGTTCCCGGGCCAGGTACATAGCGACCTGGCGCGGGAAGGCCAGGGCCCGGGTGCGTTTGCGGACCTTGAAGTCCTCGACGCGGAGGTTGTAGTAGGAGGACACAACCTCCTGAATGAGGTCGATGGTGATCTGCTTGGGCTTGCTCTGGGGCAGAATGTCCTTCAAGGCCTCGGCTGCGGTCTCCAGGTTGACGGGCACCGAATGGACGGTGGCATAGGCCATGACGCGGGTGAGGGCGCCCTCCAGCTGCCTGATGTTGGTCTCGATGTGCGCGGCGATGTAGACCATGACGTCGTCGGAGACGGTAAGAGACTCGGTTCTCGTCTTCTTGCGCAGGATGGCGATTCGAGTCTCCAGGTCCGGCGGCTGAATGTCGCAGATAAGGCCCCACTCGAAGCGGGAGCGCAGGCGTTCCTCCAGGGTAGGAATCTCCTTGGGGGGCCGGTCCGAGCTGATGACGACCTGCTTGTTCGCCTCGTGGATGGCGTTGAAGGTGTGGTAGAACTCTTCCTGCGTGCTCTCCTTGCCGGCCAGGAACTGAATGTCGTCGATCAGGAGCACGTCCACGGAGCGGTAGTGGTTCTTGAACTCGACCGTGTTGTTGTCTCGGAGGCAGTTGATGAACTCATTGGTGAAGGTTTCGGAAGAGACGTAGGCCACCCGGGCCACAGGATTCTGGCTCAGGACAAAGTGGCCGATGGCGTGCATGAGGTGGGTCTTGCCCAAGCCTACGCCGCCGTAGACGAAGAGAGGGTTGTAGGCGCGGGCCGGCGTCTCGGCCACGGCCAGGCTGGCGGCGTGAGCGAAGCGGTTCGAGTTGCCCACGACGAAGGTATCGAAGGTGTACTTGGGGTTGAGCGGCTTGAAGACGGGTTCGGGGAAGGAGGGAGCCGTAGCCACGGAAGACGCGGCCGCCACCTCCGCCTCGGCGAAGAGGCCTTCGGTGCCGGGCCCCGGCACAATAACGTTGACCTTGAGTTCCCGTCCGGTCAGACCGCGAACGGCGTCCCGCAGGGCCTGCGCGTAATGGGTCTGCAGGCGCCCGCGGGCCAACTCATTAGGCGCCCCCACGACGAAGGTGTCCTCGTACAGGGCGATGGGGCGCGCCGGCTTGAGCCAGGTTTCAAAGCTCGGGCGCGGAATGTCCCGTTCCAGCAGCTCGAGCGTCTTGGACCAGAGGAGAGCAAGGTCATGATTCACGCTGTGACGGCCCCCTTGGGATGTCCACAGTTGTGGAGAGGTTGGGGATAAAGTCGTGGATAACGCGTTTCCACCCCGACTGCTGGGGGACTGGCCTCCGGCCCGTAAGGAAGGAAAGGGTATTCAGAAGGTGCATAGGAAAGCTGGGACAAGCCTGCCCTGAAGACAGGTTTAATATGGTAGGCGAGGGACAAGCACCCGAGTCCCGGAAGCGGGTATAAGCTACTAACATGTTACGCACAGGGTTATCCACACGCTGTTAATAATGCGAGTGGCCGCGCGAGGCGGCCAGCTCAATAACACGGGTTCATGTGGATTTGGCGTGACTATCATAGCAAATGATGGACAAGTTATCAACAAGCGGGTTCGGGTTATTCACAGTGACATCCCGATGGGTTCGTTGACAATGGCGGGCGAGTTGGATACAATGTTGGTCGGGTCTTTCGCCTGTTATCTGGAGGTGGAATAACGTGAAGCGGACATACCAGCCCAAGGTGCGTCGACACAAGAGGGTCCACGGTTTCCTCAATCGCATGAGCACGCGCGGTGGTCGCAAGGTGCTGCGCAGCCGCCGCCTCCGGGGCAGGAAGCGTTTGTCAGCATAAGGCCGCGTCTGCGGCCTTTTTCCTTTATGGCAAGGTTAGTCTGGACCTCCGGCAAAGGATGACGAAGTCTTGGCCGAGGTTGAGCGGCTGAAGAAGAATCGAGACTTCCGCCGGGCGTTTGATGCGGGGCGGTCCGTGGCCAACCGGCTGCTCGTGCTCTACACGGTGCGCTGGGAGGGGCCGGTCTCCCGCGTCGGCTACAGCGTATCGCGGCGGGTGGGTTCCGCGGTAATCAGGAACCGGGTGAAGCGCCGCCTCCGGGAGGCGTTTCTGCGGGTTCGCAAGGGTGTGCCGGCCGGCCATCTGTTGGTCTGGCTGCCGCGGGCGGGGCTGAAGGAGGCCACGTTTCAGGACGTGTGTGCGGCGATGGAGGATCTCCTGCGTCGCAGCGGCGTGTCCAGGCGGGAGGGCGGTTCACCGTGAATCCCATACAGTGGGTCATGCTGTTGCTGATCCGTTTCTATCGGCGGTTCATTTCGCCCTTGTTTCCGCCGACCTGCCGCTTCTACCCGTCCTGTTCGGCTTACGCGCTGGAGGCCGTGGAAAGGCACGGCGCCGTGAGGGGCGGGTGGTTGGCGGTGAAGCGAATCTCACGCTGCCACCCGTTCCATCCGGGCGGGTACGACCCTGTACCCTGAAACTAGCAGGATTTGGCGCTTCAGGGTATAATCTTAAGGTCATGCTGAGACCATAGGGGCAGATACAAGGAGGCTGCGGGCTTGTCGTTTCTCACCGAAGCCATCAAGTCGGTTCTGGTGTTCTTCTATGGCCTGGTCGGCAACTATGGCGTGGCCATCATTCTGCTCACCATCCTGGTGAGAGCGATTCTTTTGCCCCTGTCCGTGGCTCAGATTCGTTCTACCCGAAAGATACAGGAACTTCAGCCGCAGATCAACGAACTGCGAAAGAAGCACAAAAACGACCCGCAGAAGCTCAACAAAGAGACGATGGAACTGTATAAGAAGGCCGGGGCCAACCCGTTGGGCGGGTGCTTACCGGTCCTGTTGCAGTTCCCCATCATCATTGCGCTGTTCAATGTGCTGCGGAACTTCCCGTATCAGGGGGCTCCTTACTTCCTGGGCCTCAACCTGGCCCTGCCGGACCCGCACAATCCCGCGCTCAAGTTCGCGGGCGGCCTGGCCATGCCCCTGGGCTGGCCCTACCTGGTGCTGCCGGTTCTGGCCGGGGTGACCACGTATCTGCAGACGGCTCTGACGCCCATGAGCGCGGATCCCAACGATCCGACCGCTCGCAGCATGAAGTCCATGATGATGATCTTTCCGTTCCTGATTGGGTATTATGCTTTGACCTATCCTGCGGGCCTATCTCTGTATTGGGTGACGCAGAACGTATTCACCATCGTGCAGAACTACTTCATGCCGATGAGGCCCGCGCCCGTTAAGGGGGAGGCGGCATCCTGATCATGAAGAGCCTGGAGAAGAGGGGCCGGTCCGTCGAGGAGGCCGTCTCGGCGGCGCTGTTGGACCTTGGGGTGAGGGCTGAGCAGGTACAGGTCGAGGTATTGGAGGAGCCGACCAAGGGTCTCTTCGGACTGATCGGTTCCCGGGATGCCCTGGTGCGAGTCGCCGTCAAGGAGACCAAAGAAGATGTGGCGCGCCGGTTGCTGCAGGACGTGTCGCGGACGATCGGGCTCGACGTGGAAATCGCCACGCGCCGCGACGAGGATTACATCTTCTTTGACGTCAAGGGCGACGAACTCGGCATTTTGATCGGCAGGCGGGGGCAGACGCTGGACGCTCTGCAATACCTGACGAACCTGGCTGCGAGCCGCGCCTCGAGTGAGAAGCAGCGGATTGTCGTGGACGTGGAAGGGTACAGGCGGCGCCGGGAAGAGACGCTGCAGCGCCTGGCGGAGAGGCTGGCCGACAAGGTTCGCAGGTCCGGCCAGAGCATGGCGCTGGAGCCCATGAGCGCCCACGAAAGGCGTGTCATTCACCTGGCGCTCCAGAACAGCCCGTACGTGACCACATACAGTGAGGGCGAGGAACCGTTCCGCAAGGTGGTCATCGACGCCAGGCGCTAAAGCAGGAGCAAGCGAGAACCACCGCGAGGTGGTTCTTGTTGTGTAAGGCGGGTTTTGGCCGCAGCGGGAAAGCCTTGGACAGGAGGTGGGAGCAACTGCTGGGAGATACGATTGCGGCCCTGGCCACGGCCGTCGGCGAGGCCGGGGTAAGCGTGGTCCGTTTAAGCGGTCCGGAGGCGGTGACCTGCGCCGCACGCGTGTTTCGCTGCTCCCGCCTGGAGTCGCTGGCGGAGGGGCGGCCGCGGCGGGTTTATCACGGCTGGCTCCTGGACGGACCGGGCGGCCGCCGGCTTGACGACGGTCTGGCCTGGTTCAGCCGGGCGCCGCACAGCTTTACAGGCGAAGACGTGGTCGAAATCTCCTGCCACGGCGGCGTGGTGGCCTCTCGACTGGCCCTGGAAGCGGTTCTGCGTGGCGGAGCCAGGCTGGCGGACCCCGGCGAGTTCACGCGCCGAGCCTTCCTGAACGGACGGTTGGACCTGGCACAGGCCGAGGCGACGATCGACCTGGTGCAGGCACGGACCGGAGCCGCTTTCGACGCCGCTCGGAGGCGGCTGGAGGGTGAGCTGTCGCGTCGCGTCTCCTCTGTGGCGGACCGACTTCTGGGAGTCATGGCGGAGATCGAAGCCAGGGGAGATTTCCCCGATCTGGAGCTGGAGGAGTTGGAGCCGCCCCAGGTGAGTCGGGAACTGCGGGCGTGCATGGAGGCACTCCGGGAGCTGTTGGCCGGGGCGGAAGAGGGGCGGCTGCTCCGTGAGGGGCTGCGTGTGGTGCTGGCCGGGCGCCCTAACGTGGGGAAGTCCTCTCTGCTGAACGCTTTGCTTGGTGAGGAGAGGGCCATCGTCAGTGCGGTGCCCGGGACGACGCGCGACGTCATCGAGGAGGCGCTGGTGGTGGAGGGCGTGCCTGTGGTTCTGGCCGATACGGCGGGGCTGCGCGAGAGCGCTGACCCCCTGGAGCTGGCCGGAACGGGGCGAACGGCCGCAGCCTTGCGTCAGGCCGATGTGGTGGTCTTCGTCATCGACGCCGGGGCGGGTTGGCTGCCGGAGGACGAGGCGGCGGCAGCGGCTTTGCCGAAGACCCCGGTCATCGTGGCGGTGAACAAGTCCGACCTGAGACGGTGGGCACCGGAGACCGCCATGATCGAGCGTATCGCCGGCGGGACGGACGTCCTTGAGGTGTCCGCCAGGACCGGACAAGGTCTTGGGGCCCTGCGTCAGGCCATTGCCAGGGCCGCCGGCGTGCGGCGCCGGGAGGAACCGATGTTGGGCACCGTCCGTCAGAAGCATGCCGTGGAACGGGCGGTAGCATCTCTGGAGACGGCAGCGGCCGCCGTGGAGGGCGGCGTCAGCCTGGACCTGGCGGCAGTTGACCTCAGGGAGGCCTGGGGGGCCTTGGGCGAGGTGACGGGTGAGAACGCGCCCGAGGCCTTGCTGGACGAGGTCTTTTCTCGCTTTTGCATTGGCAAGTGAGGTGTGAGCATTGGCGTACAGGGCGGATAACTATGACGTAGTAGTGGTAGGGCTGGGTCATGCCGGCGTGGAGGCCGCCCTGGCGTCGGCGCGTCTCGGCTGCAGGACCCTGGCGGTTAGCACGAACCTGGAAAACATCGCGTTCATGGCCTGCAACCCGTCCATCGGGGGGCCGGGGAAGGCCCACCTGGTACGGGAGATTGACGCCCTCGGCGGCGAGATGGGCCTGGCCATTGACGCCACGTTCCTGCAGATGAGGCTGCTGAATACCGGCAAGGGGCCCGCGGTTCAGGCCTTGCGGGCACAGGCGGACAAGAGGGCGTACCAGGCCTACATGCGCCGCGCCCTGGAAGGACAGCCCGGGCTTCAGTTGCGGCAGGCCGCCATCGAGGCCGTTCTGATGGATGGCGGAAGGGTGGCGGGGGTCCGCTCCCGCACGGGCGTAGAGTACGGAGCGAAGGCGGTTGTGCTGGCCACCGGAACGTTCCTGGAGGGGCGGGTGATCACCGGGGAGTACGCCTATTCGTCTGGGCCCAGCGGGCAGTTGCCGGCGCAAGGCCTTTCCGACGACCTGCGGGAATCCGGGGTGCGGCTGGGCCGGTTCAAGACCGGCACGCCGCCGCGGGTTGACGGCCGCACGGTGGACCGGTCTCGGCTGACGGAGCAGAAGGGCGACGAGCGGCCCCGGCGGTTCTCCTTTCTCTCGCACCCGGTGCCGCGCCCCCAGCTGTCCTGCTGGCTGACGTACACCACGGAGGAGACGCACCGCCTGATCCGTGAGAACCTGCATCGGGCGCCGCTGTACACCGGCGTCATCGAAGGCGCGGGTCCGCGCTACTGCCCGTCGGTCGAGGACAAGGTGGTGCGCTTCGCGGACAAGGCGAGGCACCAGGTCTTCCTTGAACCGGAGGGCTGGAACACCACGGAAATGTACGTCCTGGGGCTGTCGACGAGCCTCCCCGAGGAGGTTCAGTGGCAGGTCCTTCGGTCTGTCCGAGGGCTGGAAGAAGTCGAGTTACTCCGTCCTGGCTATGCCATCGAGTATGATTACCTGTTGCCGCATCAGCTCGACCTGAGCCTGCAGGTTCGCGGCGTGACCGGCCTGTTCAGCGCCGGTCAGCTCAATGGCAGCTCTGGCTACGAGGAGGCGGCGGCGCAGGGCTTGGCGGCAGGCGTCAACGCTGCCCGGCAGGTTCAGGGTCTCGGACCGTGGATGCTGAGACGCGATGAGGGCTACATCGGCGTACTCCTGGACGATCTGGTGACGAAGGGAGTCACAGAGCCATATAGGGTCCTGACCAGTCGTGCCGAATACCGGCTGCTGCTGCGGCAGTCCAACGCCGACCTTCGGCTGACCCAGAAGGGGCGTGAGCTGGGTCTGGTGAGTGATGAGCGGTACCGGCGCTACCAGGAGCGGAAGGCGGAGATCGACGGCCTGCGGCGATACTTCGCCGGTAGCCTGGCCGGACCCGAGACGCCTCTGGCCGAAAGGGTGGTGCAGGCCGGCGGTTCGCCTCTGCGCCGAGCCGAAACGGTGGAGGCCTTGCTGCGGCGTCCCGAAGTAGGCGTACCCGACGTGGCTGCAGCTCTGGCCGACGTCGCCGCCGCGGATCGCGAGTGCCTGGAGGAGGCGGTGTTGGAGGTCAAGTACGAGGGATATCTGCAGCGCGAGCAGCAGCAGGTGGCCCGCTTCCGGCGCATGGAAGAGCGCCATCTGCCGCAGGACGTGGACTACGATGCCGTCATGGGGCTGTCGACGGAGGGGCGGTTGCGGCTGAAGGCGGCGCAGCCGGCGTCGGTGGGCCAGGCGCAGCGGCTCGAGGGCGTATCGCCTGCCGATATTGCCGTGTTGTTGGTCTACCTGGAGCAGCGGCGGCGTGTCCGCAGCCCGGGGCAGGGAATGGAGGCGCCGGCGGATGGACAGTGAAGTGGAGCGGATTGTGGTGGAAGGGGCCGGCGCTCTTGGCATTTCCATATCAGGTGACGCCGTGGTGCGTCTGGTTCGGTACGGTGAGATGCTGAGGGAGTGGAACAACAGGTTCAACCTCACGGCCATCACCGAGCCGGCTGAAGTCGCCAGGAAGCACTTCGTCGATTCGCTGTCGCTGCTGCGCGTCCCGGAAAGCCAGGGGGAGGGCGTGTCTCTGGTGGATGTCGGCTCCGGCGCCGGGTTTCCCGGCCTGCCGGTGGCTCTGGCGAGGCCCGGGTGGCGCGTCGTTCTGGTGGACGCGCTGGGAAAGCGCGTCGAGTTCTTGCGGGCGGTGGCCTTGGAACTGGGTGCGCAGAACGTTGAAGCTGTTCACCTTCGGGCCGAGGACGCCGGGCGGCGCCCCGACTGGCGGGAGCGGTTCGACCTGGCCACGGCGCGGGCCGTGGCTCATCTGTCCGTACTGGCGGAGTTTTGCCTGCCCCTGGTGCGCGTGGGCGGCAGCTTCCTGGCGATGAAGGGCCCGGGGGCAGCGGCAGAGGTGGAGAACGCAGCGGGCGCGCTGCAACGTCTGGGTGGGCACGCCCGCGGAGTCGACGCTTTCAGTCTCCCCGGCACAGAGGAAGGGCGCGCCATCATACGGGTGGAAAAGCTGCGGGCCACGCCGAAGGAGTACCCACGGCGGGCGGGAACGCCGGAACGGCGCCCGCTCTAACGACCGGAAGAGGGATTTTGTCGGCTCCGCCTGGGGGCGGGGCCTTTTCCATTTTTGACAGGAATGCAATCCTCTGGAAGGGGAGGAGGGTTGCTCCACGGGAGCGAATCTATACGTCTGTAGTTTGGGGATAGAGGAACGGGAGCTGAACACGCATGGGGCGCGTCCTGGCCATTGCCAATCAGAAGGGCGGTGTGGGGAAGACCACCACCGCCGTGAACCTTTCCGCTTGCCTGGCCGACATGGGGAAGCGGGTCCTGGTCATCGACATCGATCCGCAGGGGAACACCACCAGCGGACTGGGCGTCGACAAGAAGCGTGTGTCCGGTTCCATCTACGACGCACTGATCAACGATGTGACGGCGGAGTCCGTGATTATGCGAACGTCGCTGCCGCGGCTGGAAATCATTGCGGCCACCATAGATCTGGCTGGTGCGGAGATTGAGTTGGTGCCGCAGATGTCCCGCGAGAACAAGCTGAAGAAGGCCCTGGAGCCCGTGCGGGAGCAGTATGATTTCGTGCTGGTGGACTGCCCGCCGTCACTGGGGCTGTTGACGGTTAACGCACTGACCGCGGCCGATTCGCTTCTCATCCCCATCCAGTGTGAGTACTACGCGCTGGAAGGGCTGAGCCAGCTGATGAACACCTTCAGGCTGGTGCAGGCCAACCTGAACCCCCAGCTGGAGATCGAGGGCGTGGTGCTCACCATGTTCGACGGCCGCACCAACCTGTCCATCCAGGTGGTGGAGGAGGTCAAGCGGTTCTTCAAGGGCAAGGTCTACAGCAGCGTCATCACCCGCAATGTTCGGCTGTCGGAGGCGCCAAGTCACGGCAAGCCGATTCTCACCTACGACCCCAAGTCAAAGGGCGCCGAACTGTATTACGAGTTGGCGAAGGAGGTGGTGGAGCGTGCAGAAGAGAGGGCTAGGGAAAGGGCTGCAGGCGCTTCTTCCTGAGGTTGAGGTCGGGCCGGAGGACGGCATCAGGGAGATTGATACGGCTCTGATGAAGCCCAACCCGTTTCAGCCCCGAAAGCAGTTTGACCAGGAAAAGCTGGAGGAACTGGCCGCGTCCATCAAGGAACACGGTGTGGTGCAGCCCATTGTCGTCCGGTCGAAGGGCGAGGGCTTTGAGATTGTGGCCGGTGAGCGCCGCTGGCGCGCCTCGCGAATGGCCGGGCTGAAGACGATGCCGGCCGTGGTGAAGGAGTTCACCGAGCGTCAGGTTATGGAGATCGCGCTAATTGAGAACCTGCAGCGCGAGGACCTCAATCCGATCGAAGAGGCAGAGGCCTACGAAAAGCTCATCCGAGAGTTTGGATTGACGCAGGAAGACCTGGCGAAGCGGTTGGGGAAGAGCCGATCCCAGGTAGCCAACACACTGCGCCTGCTGCATCTCACAAGCGGCGTGCGCCAGAGCGTGGCTCAGGGGAAAGTCTCCATGGGGCACGCCAAGGTGCTGCTCTCCGTCAGCGAAGGCAAACGTCAGGAGGCGCTGGCTCGGGCGATTGAGGAGAAGGGACTGTCGGTTAGGGAGACCGAAGTTCTGCTGAAGAAGGAAGATGCTGCTCCCAGGCCGACCAAGGGTGGGCGCAAGGCCAGCAAGGACCCTTCCATTTCGTCGCTGGAGGCGGAACTGGGGGAGCGATTTGGCACTGTTGTTCGAATCGTGAGCGGCGAAAACAAGGGACGCGTAGAGATTAGTTACTTCGGGCAGGACGACCTGAAGCGCCTGCTTGACCTACTCCTGGCCTGATCCGTTCCACGTGGAACTGTTCCACGTGGAACACAGGGGAAGGCGGCGGCACCTGCCCCCGAATATCAGAGAGAATGTGCAGCGGGCGAGCGGAGCTTGCCCGTAGCTGCGGAGGGAGACGTTTTACCTGTGTTTGCGTGGTTCGCCTATATCAACCAGGACCCAACGCCCTGGTTGCTAGGCCTTTTCGTATTGGTGGGAGTCCTTGGCATCATTGTCCTCATTCAGGTTGCACAGTTCGCGTCTCTCCGCCGCCGTTTCAACGCCATCTGGCGCGGCTCCGGCGCCCTGGATCTGGAAGCCCTCCTGCGCGACCAGGTTCGGCGCGTTGAAGAGGCCACCAACCGCGTTCGGCAGTTGGACGTTCGCTGCTCGGCATTGGAGGCGGACGGTCGGAGGCACGTCCAACATGTAGGTGTGGTTCGGTTCAATGCCTTCGCGGACACCGGCAGCGACCTGAGCTTCGCAGTCGCCCTTCTGGACCAAGAGCAGAACGGCGTCATCATCTCCAGTCTCTACGGACGGGAAGAGTCCCGGGTCTACGCCAAGCCGGTCGTGGCCGGACAGTCGTCCTACTTTCTGACCGATGAGGAGAAGCAAGCTCTGGCCAAGGCCACCGCCGAAACGGGAAGCCGCCTGGCCGCGGCAACCAGACAGTGAATTTTCCGGCCTGTGAAGGGATATTGGGGTTTTTGGCGAATATCTCCAAAGCTATCGCTGTCCCGGTGTGAGAGCACCAAAGACGCGACGGATGGACAAGCCCTAGGGTTAGGCGAAACGGTGATATAGTTGGTGAAAGACCGCAAGCGCTTCTTCACGATCATGGTCATCCCCCATTCCGAGAGGTCCGTCCGCAGCTTCCGCCTGCCTTTGGCATACCTGGAAGCGGGACTGACCGTGCTCGGCCTGGTTGGGTTGGCCTTGCTCATTTTCACCAACTCCTATCAAAAGATGGCCGCGAATATGGGTGAGCTCCGACAGCTCCGCCAGTTGACCTCAGAGCAGCGTGAGCAGTTGGATTCCCTTTCGAAAGAGACGGAGGCCGTTCAGGAGAGCCTGCGCAAGCTGGAAGAGCTGGACAAGCAGGTCCGCGAGATGATGAAGCTGGCACCCAGGCCGGCCAACGGCAACTCGCAGGATACCAAGTCCGTCGGTCTGGTCCCTGGCTCTGAGGAGCCGAACTACCGGCCGACGCTCCGGGACGCCGCCCGTATTGCATCCATCGGCGGTCCCGGGCTTCCCGCCGGCAGCGCCGAGACTTCCGGGCTGATCGCGGCTCTCGGGTCAGCGGACTCACAGGCCCAGGCCAGCCGGGGTGACCTCGACATATCGGCTCAGATGCTGGCCACGCTGGAGCAGGCAAAGACGGAAATCGAGACCAGGCAGGTCAGTCTGGAACAATTGCATAACGACGTTGCCGAAAAGCTCCGATACCTGGCTGCCAAACCGTCGATCTGGCCCGCCTACGGAGACGTCACCTCCAGCTTTGGATACCGCCGTAATCCATACGGTTGGGGCTCCGAGTTCCATCCGGGGGTTGATATTGCGGCGCCGTACGGCACGGCGGTCTACGCCACCGGTGACGGGGTCGTTATCGAGGCCGGCTGGGATGGGGGGTACGGCAAGAAGGTAACCATCAACCACGGCTACGGGTTTGTCACCATGTACGGGCACAATTCACGTCTGGCCGTCGAGGTGGGCGACCACGTCAAAAAGGGCCAGGTCGTCGCCTATGTGGGCATGACCGGCCGGACCACAGGCCCCCACGTGCACTATGAAGTCCATGTCAACGGCCAGTTGGTCAACCCACGTGCGTATCTGACGGACTAGGTCATCTCTCAGGCAATTTGGATGGACCATGAGGAGGAACCGCCGTGTTCGGCCGAAAGGAAGCGGAAAGCGCATTGCTGGAGCGCGTAGAGACCATTCTCGGGCGGGGCACTGAGTTTCGCGGCACCCTTATTTCCAGCGGCGTGGTGCGCGTGGATGGCAAACTGGAAGGCGAAATCAGCCACAGCGGTGAGCTCGTCATCGGCGAGAATGCGGTGGTGGTGGCCAATGTCAAGGCCAAGCAGATCACCGTGGCCGGGCAGATCAAAGGCAACGTCGATTGCGAGGGCCGCTTGGAGATCGTGCCCAGCGGTCGTCTCTACGGCGACATCAAGGTCGGTCATCTGGTGATCTCCGAGGGCGCGGTGTTCCAGGGCGTCAGTGTAATGCGCAACTCCGCCGCAGCGCCCCAGCCCCAGGAGAGCATGCAGGCGAAGCCCAACGCCAAACCGGCCTGATCACAGCGATAAAGAAAGCCCGGCCACGCCGGGCTTTTTCTGCTAGGAAGCGGCGGTTAGGAACCATCTCAGACAGCGGAGGCGGAACATGAACGTAGCCGTCATCGTCAATCCCGCCGCCGGCCGTGGACGCGGCCGCAAGACCTGGGAGCAGCTAAGGCCAATGGCTGCGGCTTCCGAGCACACTATTGAGGTGTTTGATACGCGCCAGGCCGGCGACGCCATCCGGCTGGCGGCGGAGGCCGCGGCTGCGGGAGCGGACCGCGTCATCGCTCTGGGCGGCGACGGAACGCTCTACGAGGCAGTCAACGGCCTGGTGGGGACCCGGGCCTCGTTTGGGGTTGTGCCGGCCGGGACCGGCAACGACTTCTGCAAGCCGATGCGCATTCCCACCGACCCGGAGGCTGCGCTGGCCGTAGCGCTAGGGGCTCACACCATCAAGGTGGATGTGGGGCGGGCCTGGGACCGTTACTTTCTCAACTCCGCCGGCATTGGGTTTGACGCCGAGGTTTGCCGCGAAACAAACGCCATTCCCAAGTACTTCGGGGGCACAATCCCGTACCTGGTGGGCGTGGCCAAGGTTCTGGCCCGTTTCCGGCCGCGACCGGTCACCGTGGACATCGACGGACACATCACACAGGCGACCATTACTTTACTGGCCGTGGGCAACGGCCAGTACTACGGCGGGGGCATGCGGATCGCCCCCCACGCCAGCCTGACGGATGGCCTCTTCGACATCATCACTGCGGGCAACCTCAGCCTGCCGGAACTGCTGGCCGCGGTGCCACGGATCTACTCCGGCAGCCACCTCCGCCTGCCCAAAGTGCAGGAGACCCGCGGCCAGAGGCTGACCGTCACCTCTGACTACCCGCTGGCGGTCCATCTGGACGGTGAAGTGGCCGGGACTCTGCCCGTGACCATCGAGATCCTGCCCGGGGCCCTGGAAGTGGCGGCGTAGCGGGTCGCACAAGCCCATATCTGGTTCACACCTGAAACGACTCAACAGGGGCACTGCCCCGCATCTGGTCCAGCCGCCCGACGGCCTCGACGATGCCGGAGGAGATGACCCTGGCCATCTTCATGACCAGGTTCAGGCGCGTGTTCTGGAGCACAAAGTACTCCATGAACCCGCCGACGTTGACAACGCCCGTCACGTGAACGTTGCCCACGGCGGGGAGGCTCTTGTTGACGCCGGCGCCGGGGCGGAGGGGGCCCTCTCCAACGGTCACGGTGCCGACGGAATCCAGACGGCCGAGGCAGGCATCCACCGCCACGATCAGGGGGTGCTCGTACTTGACCCTGAGCCAATCGACGACTTCCTGAAGGTTGGCGGCGTGTACAGGGTTATCAAGGGTCCCGAACACCTGGGCGGAAAGCCCGGCGCGCTCTGAGAGAAAGGTCCCCACGAGCGGCCCGAGGGAGTCGCCGGTGGAACGGTCGGTGCCGATGCAGAGGACGACGACAGGGTCCGTTTCAGCCTCCAGGGCGCAACTGTAATCTACCACGGCTGTGGCCAGGCGGCCGGCGCAACCGGAAGCGCTGGAGTCGAACTTCTGCTCGCGGGGCAGCGGCGGAGAAAACCAGGACCTACGGCGCCCAGACTGCATAGACCCGACCTCCCACACCAGCAGAACGCTATGAGTATATGGGCATCTGCCCCAGCCTATGCAGCGCGGCCCGGCCGGCTTCACCTTCTGGGAGCGCGACCCGGGCGGCCGTCCCGGAGGCTGTGCCTGTCTCCGGGAGGTGGGTGGGCGGGCGTTATCGAAAGACCGAGGCGATGGAAACTGGTGGACCCCGGCATTTCCGGCGGAGGTGACGGACGCTGACCGTCCTTGACTACATCATTGTTATCCTGGCGGCCTGGGGGGCCCTGAAAGGATGGCGCCGCGGCCTGTTCTCGATCGTGGTGGGGCTGACGGGTCTGCTCCTCTCCTGGTACCTGGCGGCGCGCTTCGCGCCGGCCGCCACCCAGTGGCTCGACGCGGCTATGGGGTGGGTGGCCTCCACGGCGCACTACCTGGCGGGCCGCGTGCCCCTGCCGGCGGCCCTGGCCGCGCAGCCCCTGTCCACGGTGCAGCCTGAGGCGGTGCCCAGCCTGGCCGCCGGCCTGCCCTTTCCCGCCGCCCTTCAACGCGCCCTGGCGCAGGCGGCCCACTCGGCGCTGATGCGGGCCGAATTCCTGCACCTGCAGACCGTGGGCGACCTGGTGTACTATAGTCTGGCCACGCTCGTTTGGACAGCCATCAGCTTCTTTGTTATCATGGCGGTAATCACGGGACTGGCCAACGGCCTTGCCTGGCAGGTCACGCGGTCCCTGGAGGGAACGCCGCTTAGTGCTTTCAACCACCTGGCGGGCGCCCTGCTCGGAGGTGCCGAGTCACTGGTGGTCCTGGTGATTATGGCCGGCCTCCTGGCGCCTGTCCTGAACCTTCTCCACTGGCCGGCCCTTCAGCAGTTTTTGACCGCCTCCCAGCTGCTGCCCTATCTGGAGGCCTGGTTCCACCGCTGGTCGCCCTGGGGGGTACTGTAGCGGCATTATGGACACAACTTACCTGCAGAGGTATCTGCTCGACCCCGCGCTCTGGACCTTCTGGGGCGGGCGTCTGCTGAAGGCCGTCCTGATTGTTCTTCTGGCGCGACTGCTCCTGGTCTACGGCGTCCGCCTGGCGGAACGGGCCCTGACACAGGCTCGCCACGGCAACCTCCTGGTCATAGACGACCGACGCAGCCGCACCCTGGCGCCGCTCACGCGCAGCATCCTGCGATACTTTGTGGACGTTGTGGCCGTCCTCAGCCTGCTCAGCATCTTTCTGCCCCCCGAGACACTCCAGCCCATACTGGCGTCGGCCGGCGTGGTGGGGCTGGCCGTGGGCTTCGGCGCCCAGAGCTTGGTGAGGGATATTATCAGCGGATTCTTCATTTTGTACGAGGACCAGTTTGCCGTGGGCGACTACATCACGACCGGCTCCTACACGGGCGTGGTTGAGGACCTCGGACTCCGCATCACCCGCCTGCGTGACTTCTCCGGCGCCGTGCACGTGGTGCCCAACGGCAGGATCGAAGCCGTCACCAACATGTCCCGGGGTCAAATGCGAGCCCTGGTGGACGTCGGCGTGGCCTACGAGGAAAGCCTGCCTCGCGTCCTCGAGGTGCTGCGGCGCGTGGCCGCGGACGTCGCTCAGGAGTTCAAAGAGGTCATCGTGGCCGACCCAGAGGTTCTGGGCGTGGTCAACCTCGGCCCCAGCGCCATGGACATCCGCATCCTGGCTCAAACCCGCCCCATGGAGCAGTGGGGGGTGGAGCGGGCCTTGCGGCATCGGATCCTGGAGGCCTTTGAGCGGGAGAGCATCGAGATTCCCTATCCGCGACAGGTATTCTTGCAGGGCCGGGGGCGGCCTGAAGCTCCCGGCGACCCGGGTACTCCGACCCCTCGTGCTGCCGGCAGCCCCGAATCCGAGATCGGCAACCTCTAGTAGGGTCGCGGGAGGAAGCCTATGGACCGCTTTCATCTGGGCGATGTGGTGCGACTCAAGAAAGCCCACCCGTGTGGCTCCGACCGCTGGGAAATCACCCGAACCGGTATTGACTTCGGCCTCAAATGCCTGGGCTGTGGGCATCGCGTCATGATTCCCCGGCCCAAGTTCGAAAAGAGCGTCCGTGAAATCGTGCAGTCAACGCCCAACAAACAGGTTGCCCCTCCGGAATTGTGATGCTATAATTACTCCGTTCTCTGTCCTGCTTTGGGCAGGACTTCCCCCTGTCCCGCGTCCACGCGGGGCCATGCGGGCGCCGGTCGGCGTCCAGCCAACGTCCAAAGGGAGGAGGCACCAAAGGTGCGCAACTACGAGCTGATGTTCATCATCAAGCCGGACCTCGAAGAGGAAGCCACTGCGGCCTTGGTGGACAAGTACACCAATCTCATCACCGAGCAGGGTGGTACGGTCGCCAACGTCGACAGGTGGGGCAAGCGCCGTCTTGCTTATGAGGTTAATGGTTTCAATGACGGCTACTACGTCATTGTCAACTTTCAGTCGGAGCCGCAGGCTTCTAAAGAAGTTGAGCGTGTGCTGAAGATCAGCGACGACGTGATCAAGCACATGGTTATTAAGCTTGACGACTAACGCTCAGGGGTGGTTGGGATGCTAAACCGGATTATCCTCATCGGCCGGTTGACCCGCGACCCCGAACTGCGTTATACGCCCAGCGGCAAGGCCGTCGCGAACTTCACCCTGGCGGTGGACCGCGGCCGTCCCAACGCGCAGGGCCAGAAGGAAGCCGACTTCATTGACATCGTGGTCTGGGATAAGCAGGCCGAAACGGTCTCCCAGCACCTGAACAAGGGCCGCCTCGTGGCCGTCGAGGGACGGCTGCAGATTCGGTCCTATGAAGCCCAGGACGGCACCAAGCGCAAGGCCGCTGAAGTTGTGGCCTCGTCCGTGCAGTTCCTGGATTCCAAGAAGGCGCAGGCGGTCGGGAATCCTCCCGACCTTGGGTCGGAAGTCAGTTTTGACGACGACGACGTCCCATTTTAAACAAGTCTTCTAAGTTCGCGGAGTAAAACCGCACGCCGCCCGCCTGGCTGCGGCCTTTTGCTCCGATACAAGAGAGGTGAATAACGTTGAGGCGTGAACGTGGCCGCCGGCCAAAGAAGCGCGTCTGCAGCTTCTGCGTTGACAAGGTTGAGTCCATCGACTACAAGGAGATCGGCAAGCTCAAGCGTTTCACCAGCGAGCGGGGCAAGATCCTACCGCGGCGCACCTCGGGGAATTGCGCCCGGCACCAGCGCCAGCTCACCACCGCGATCAAGCGGGCTCGAACTGTCGCCCTGATGCCGTTTACGATCGACTGACCCGAGGGGGCACCGCGAGGTGCCCCTTTCGTGTACCCCAGGACCGGCTTCCAGCGGCCGCCGAGGCCCTGGAGCCGGTCTCTGTTCCCTGGCCGGGAGTTTCCGGGGAGGTGGGAGGGGCGCAGGAGAAGCCGCCTCCGCCAGCGAAGCTTCCGAGAACGCAGCAAGCCATACGGCAGTGAGGTTTTCCATGACATTCCCGGTTAGGCAGCAACTGGTTATCGTGTCCACCGGGACCCAACGGGCATGTGGAGGCGCGACGTGGCCAGCCGCATGAGCACCAGGGCCCTGGTAGAAGGAGCCCTCCTGGCGGCGCTCACCGCCCTTCTGGCTCTTCTGGCACAGGTCCTGCCGTTTCTGCCGTTCTTCCTGCCTGTGCCCATCGTCCTGATGGGGGCGCGATACGGCTTTCGCTCCAGTCTCCTCACGGTCATCGTTGTCTGGATGCTTCTGGCCGTTACGCTGGGCCCCGGAACAGCCCTGATGACGGCCGTGGCCTTCGGGTCGTCCGGACTGGCCATCGGCTTCGGCGTCCGCCAGAAATGGCCGGTGGTGCGGACCCTGGCGCTGACCGCGGTAGCGACCGGACTGTCCTCCCTGGTCATCTTCGTGTTGCTGTACCATTTGTTCGGCCTCAACCAGATGGCAGAACTCCTGAACCTGACGCGTGTCGCCTTAATCGATCCCCTGAAGCAGATGGTTGGGAAGTACCCACAGACGTCCACTCCACAGTTTGAGCAGTACATAGCGCAGATGGAACTATCGCTTGATCTCCTGCGTCGGACATGGTGGCTTTTTATCGGCGCCGGTGCAGTATTTTCGGCCCTGTTCCAGTACGCCGCGGCGAAATGGGTGCTGGGGCGTCTGCGTCTGGAGCTTCCGCCCATCCCCGCCTTTTCCACCTGGAAGATGCCGGCTGAGGCCATGTTTCTCCTGGCCCTGGGTTACGGGACGCAGTTGGTAGGCGTGCCTTACGTGCAGACCCTTGGGCTCGGCCTCATCACCGCGCTGTCCTCGTTCTACATCGTCACCGGTGCGGCTCTGGCGTACGGGCTTCTCCGACGGTACGGAGTGGGCAAGGCCGTGGCCATTGTTCTCCTGGTGCTCGTCAGCGCCCGGCTCGGACAGGTCCTTGCCATCGCCGGCATGGTCGACTCGCTTCTCGACCTCAGGCTCTGGATTGACTCGTCGGACGAGTAGTCCTCCGCTCTCATCGAAGTCTCCGTTGTGAAGGGGATTCAGCATGAAGGTCATTTTGCTGCAAGACGTCAAGGGTCTCGGCAAGAAGGGCGCCATGGTGGAGGTGGCCGAGGGGTACGGCCGCAACTTCCTGGTGCCGCGCGGCCTGGCCGCCGCTGCTTCGGAGGGGGCCGTCAAGAATCTGGCCCACGAGAAGGAACGCGAGCGGGCGAAGGCCGAGCGCCTCCGCCAGGAGGCTCAGGAACTGGGCAAGCGGCTCGCGGGTCTCAAAGTGGTCATTCCTGCCCGGGTAGGAGACGCGGGTCGCCTCTTCGGTTCCGTCACCTCCAAGGATGTGGCGGAGGCCCTGCAGCGGGCGGCGGGTGTGGCCGTCGACAAGCGCAAGATCGAGATGAAGGACGCCGTCAAGACCTTGGGCGAGCATCAGGTCGCCGTCAAGCTCCACCCCGACGTCACGGCCCAGGTGACGGTGGAAGTGGTGGAGGACAGCCGGGCATGAAGGAACTTATCGAGAAATGGGTGCGCCCAGATGCCGCTCTGGCGCGCCGTCTGACTGACGAAGAGCAGCTGCGCCGACAGGTGACGGCGCTCTTCTCGCTGCTTACGAACCTCTTCGGCGCGGACAAGCTGGTCCTGAAGGCCGGCAAGCTGGAGGCTCTGACCGGCATGCGGTCGGACGACCTGTTGCTGCAGGCCCAGGCCCTGCAGCGCCTGGTCCTGGAGGACCCCACCCTGGAGGGGCCGAAGAACCTGACCGAATTGCAGCAGGCCCTGGAGCAGGTAGAGGACGAGATCGCCGACCTGATGGCCCGCCGCTCCGTCGAGGACAAGATCGAGAAGAAGATCCAGGAGCGCATGCAAAAGCGCCATGAGGAGTACGTCCGCGAGATCAAGATGCAGGTGGTGCGCGAGGACGCGGGGCCGGAAAACGCCCAGACCCTCAAGCGCTACGCCCTGCTGGAGAAGCTGGAGCAGAAGAAGCTGGCCCGCTCCGCCATCGACGTGCTGCGCCCTGCCGCCCTGAGCGAGGTGGTGGGGCAGGACAAGGCGGTCAAGGCGCTGCTGTCCAAGCTGGCCTCCCCCTTCCCCCAGCACATCCTGCTGTACGGCCCACCCGGCGTCGGCAAGACCACGGTGGCACGGCTGGCCCTGCAGGAGGCCAAGGGCTCGCCCCATGCGCCATTCGCCAAGGATGCGCCGTTCGTGGAAGTGGACGGCACCACCCTGCGGTGGGACCCGCGCGAGGTGACCAACCCGCTGCTCGGCTCGGTGCACGACCCCATCTATCAGGGGGCGCGCCGCGACCTGGCCGAAGGGGGCGTGCCCGAGCCCAAGCTGGGCCTGGTTACCGACGCCCACGGCGGCATCCTGTTCATCGACGAAATCGGCGAGCTGGACCCAATGCTGCAGAATAAGCTCCTCAAGGTCCTGGAGGACAAGCGCGTCATCTTCGACTCGTCCTATTACGACCCGCTGGACCCGCAGGTCCCCAAGTACATCAAGAAGCTCTTCGAAGAAGGCGCTCCCGCCGACTTCGTACTCATCGGCGCCACCACCCGGGACCCCTCTGACATCAACCCGGCCCTGCGGTCGCGTTGCGCCGAGGTGTACTTCGATCCGCTGACCCCAGCCGACATCGCCGAGATCGTGCGGGCGGCAGCGCAGAAGCTGCACGCCCACATCGAGGAAGAGGCTGTGCAGGTCATCGCCGAATACACCATCGAGGGCCGCAAGGCCGTGGGCATACTGGCTGACGCCTTTGGCAACTCGCTGCAGCGCGACGGCCTGGAGGCTGCCGCCCTGCCCGTGCAGGAAGGGGCGGAGGGCGTTGCGGACTTCCCGGTCGTGATGGTGACCCTGGACGATGTCCGCGAGGTCATTCAAGCCAGCCGCCTGACCACCGCAGTCCTGACCAAGGCCGCCGATGCCTTTGAGGTCGGGCAGGTCTTCGGCCTCGGCGTCTCGGGCTTTCTGGGCTCGGTTCTGGAGATCGAGGCCATTGCCTTCTCCTGCGCCGAAAAGGGCAAGGGTTCCCTGCGCTTCAACGACACCGCCGGCAGCATGGCCAAGGATTCAGTCTTCAACGCCGCCTCCGTGCTGCGCAAGCTGACCGGTGAGGACCTGGCCAACTACGACGTCCATGTCAACGTGGTGGGCGGCGGCAACATCGACGGCCCGTCCGCCGGCGTCGCCATTCTGACCTCCATTCTTTCAGCCATCACCGGCTTCCCAGTACGCCAGAACGTGGCGGTTACGGGCGAGGTCTCCATTCAGGGCCGGGTCAAGCCCGTCGGCGGTGTCTTTGAGAAGATCTTCGGGGCCAAGCAGGCCGGCATGAAGCGCGTGCTCCTGCCCGCCGAAAACCTGAAGGAGCTTCCCTCCCAGGTCGGCGGCGTGGACCTGGTGGGCGTCAACAACGTCGAGGAAGCCCTGGACCTGCTGCTGGAGGGCGGCCTTCAGGCCGTCCGCGCCTGGAAGCCGGTTCACCCGCCGGAGGCGGCGGAGGAGTCCTCCTCGGGGACGGAGGAATCCTCAGAGGCACTGGAGGCAGGCCAGGCGGCTGCGGAAGTGGACGAGGCGCGCGAAGAGGCGGCCGCCGCGGCCGAGGGTGGAAGGCCAGCCCAGGCCGGAGCGGCCGATTAAGGCCGGACTTGGGGAGGAAAGCCCATGGGCCTGATGCTGGATAAGGTCCCGCCGCAGAGCCAGGAAGCGGAGCAGTCCGTTCTCGGCTCCATGCTCCTGGACAAGGACGCGATCATCCGCGCCCAGGAGTTGCTGCGCCCGGAGGACTTCTACCGCGACGCCCATCGGGTCATTTTCACCGCCATCTGTGAACTCTTCAACCGCGGTGAGGCGGTGGATCTGGTCACCCTGGCGGAGGACCTGCGGCGGCGCGGCGTTCTAGATGACCTGGGAGGCGCAGCCTACCTGACGACGCTGGCCAACATCGTCCCCACGGCTGCCAACATCGAACACTACGCCCACATTGTGGAGGAGAAGGCCACGCTGCGGGCCCTAATCAACGCCTCGTCCCACATCCTGTCCAAGGGCTACCAACCGGACCAGGAGATCGATGCCATCCTGGACGAGGCGGAGAAGTCCATCTTCGACATTTCCCAGCGCCGTATCTCCCGCGGCTACGAGATGCTGCGGGATGTGCTGGACAAGGCCCTGGATCACATCGAGTACCTCTATGCCCACAAGGGCGAGGTGACGGGCGTTCCCACCGGGTACAAGGACCTGGACGACCTGACCAGCGGCCTGCAGCCATCTGACCTGTTCATCCTGGCTGCCCGCCCCTCCATGGGCAAAACCCAACTGGGCCTGAACTTCGTGCGCTACGCCGCGGTGGAGAAGGCCACTCCCGCCGCCATCTTCTCCCTGGAAATGAGCAAGGAGCAGTTGGCCATGCGCCTTTTGGCCGCCGAAGGCAACATTGACAGCCAGCGGCTGCGCACCGGCCACCTGACCGAGGAGCACTGGCAGCGGTTGACCTCAGCCCTGGCGCGCCTGAGCGAGGCGCCCATCTTGATCGACGACACCCCGGCCATCTCCATCATGGAGTTGCGGGCGAGGGCGCGGCGCATGAAGTCGGAGCACGGCCTGGGCCTGATCATGGTGGACTACCTGCAGCTCATGACCGCTCCCGGCAACAAGGAGAACCGGCAGCAGGAGATCTCGGAGATCTCCCGCTCGCTCAAGGCCCTGGCCCGCGAGCTGCACGTGCCGGTGCTGGCCCTGTCTCAGCTCTCCCGTTCCGTCGAGTCGCGCACGGACAAGCGTCCCATGCTTTCCGACCTGCGCGAATCCGGCTCCATCGAGCAGGACGCCGATGTGGTGGCCTTCATCTATCGGGACGACTATTATAACCGGGAGAGTGAGAAACCTAATATCACCGAGGTCATCCTGGCCAAGCAGCGCAACGGCCCGGTCGGCGCCGTCGAACTGGTCTTCCTGAAGGAGTTCGGCAAGTTTGTGTCGATCGATAACCGCCATTTGGCCGGTTAACGTTCGCCTTTTGCGTTGACACAGGGACCCGCCTCTGCTACGATAGACACGGTTCAAAGGCCGCTCATCCGCGGCCGAGCCGTCATAGCAGAAACCGGTATGAGGGGTGGTTGTCAGCAACTCACCCCCTTTTCATCCCCCGGGAGGTGCGTTTAGTGGCAACGGTGGCAGTGGTGGGAGCCCAGTGGGGCGACGAGGGCAAGGGAAAGATCGTCGACTATGCAGCGGAGCGGGCCGACCTGGTGGTTCGCTACCAGGGCGGCAACAACGCCGGCCACACCGTCGTGGTGGGCGAGCGGGAGTACAAGCTGCACCTGATCCCGTCCGGTGTCTTCTATCCCGGCAAGATCTGCGTCATCGGCAATGGTGTTGTGCTGGACCCGGCGGTGCTCGCCCACGAGCTCGACTATGTGGCGGAACAGGGCGTGACCAGGCCGCAGCTTCGCATCAGCCCGGCGGCGCACGTCATCATGCCCTACCACATCCGCCTCGACGAGGTGGACGAGGACCGCAAGGGCAAGAACAGGATCGGGACCACCCGCCGGGGCATCGGCCCCTGCTACATGGACAAGTTCGCCCGGGTGGGCATCCGGGTGGACGACCTGCTGGACCGGGAGCGCTTCCTGGAACTGCTGGAACGCAACCTGGCTGAGAAGAACCCGCTCCTGGAGAAGGTCTACGGCGTCGGTGGTTTCACAGCCCAGGAGATCGCAGAGCCCTACCTGGCCTACGCCGAACGCATCCGGCCGTTTGTTGCCGACACCGTAGCCATCATCAACGACGCCATCGATGCGGGAAAGAACGTTCTGTTCGAGGGCGCGCAGGGCACCTTGCTGGACATCGACTTCGGCACCTACCCCTACGTGACATCCTCGCACCCGATCGCCGGCGGCGCCTGCGTCGGTGCCGGGGTGGGGCCGGCTCGCATCGGCACGGTCATCGGCGTGGTCAAGGCCTATACCTCCCGGGTGGGCGACGGTCCGTTCCCCACCGAACAGCTCAACGATACGGGCGACTGGATCCGCGAGCGCGGGCATGAGTACGGCACCACCACGGGGCGTCCCCGCCGCGTGGGCTGGCTGGACACAGTGATTGTGCGCTACGCCGCCCGCCTGAGCGGCCTGACCGGCCTGGCCGTCACGCGACTGGATACGCTGGGCGGGCTGGAGACGGTCAAGATCTGCACCGGTTACCGCCTGGGCGACCGCGTCACGCGGGACTTCCCGCAGAGCATCAAGACTCTGGCTCAGTGTGAGCCGGTCTACGAGGAGATGCCCGGTTGGCAAGAGGACCTGTCGCGCCTGACCCGCTACGATGACCTGCCGACCACGGCCAAGGCTTACCTGCAGCGCGTCCGCGAACTCACCGGTGTGGACCTGGCCCTGGTCTCCATCGGCCGCAACCGGACGCAGACCGTGGAGCTGACGCCCCTGTTCCGTTGACGAGGTCCACCCTTCGCCAGGGCGCTTTCACGCGCTGTTCGCCGCACGAAAAACGGCGGCAAGGGAGCTGTCACGTGGCAGCCGGCTTTGCTTGCAAAACACTGTGGTTTCGCTTATAATAGCCATGCATTCAGCGCGGGTGTAGTTCAATGGTAGAACGAAAGCTTCCCAAGCTTTAGGCGAGGGTTCGATTCCCTTCACCCGCTCCAACCAACACGACAGCGCCACCCCAGCGGGTGGCGTTATTGTTTGCCAGGTTCCGCCACGCTTGTCATAAGCACCGAACCCTGCCACTTTGCATAATCTTCAGCAGTGACAGAAGGGAGGTGCCAGTCCGACATGACGTGGCCAATGGTTCCGCAGCGCCCGACCGCACCCTTCCAGGCTCGCAGACCGATGGGGCCCATTGGGCCGATGGGTGTCGTTCCTTATGTGGTTCAGCCCGGCGACACCGTGTTCATCATCGCCCAGAAGTTCAGGACCTCCATCGCCGCCATTACCGGCGCCAACTGTCTTCCGAACCCGGACCTGATCAACGTGGGCCAAATTCTGTACATTCCGTGCCCCGTAGCGGCGCCTCAGGCAATGCCTGACGCAATGATGTGGGGGCCGCCCCCGATGCCGCCGCGTGACCCTCAGTAGCCATCACCCGAAAACAGGCGTAAGAGGCAGAGGGGGGCCAGCGGCCCCCCTCCGTTTGTCCCAGCCATTTCCCTTGAACGGCGGGACTTTGTATGCTACCATAAGTGATGCATTTGCGCCGGCGTAGCTCAGAGGTAGAGCAGCTCACTCGTAATGAGCAGGTCGTGGGTTCAATTCCCACCGCCGGCTCCATCTGGTTGAAATGAAAGGCCATCGGATGAAACGTCCGGTGGTCTTTGGCGTTTCACGGCCGGCCGAAACCTTGACGCCTCGACTGCGTCTTTAGGCGCAGAAAGAGGTGGTTAAGCTGCAACGGAGCCATAAAGCCGTACTCTTGACGGTTGTCCTCGGGCTGGCCCTGACGGGAGCGGCCTGTTCATTGAAAGCGGGGCAGCAGCCGGTCCCCGCGAATCCGGCGGCGGGTTCGGGCGAATCACAACCGGCGCCGGCGTCCCCGGGCGCCGGCCAGAATCCGCCCATTCCGCAGCCCGCCCCTCAGCCATCCGCGCCGCCCGCTTCCGCCGGCCCCCGGATCAGCCTCGAGGACGAGTCGTCACGAGATCCGGAACTGGCGGTCTTTATGAAGTCCCTTCGCGAGGCCGTGGCGGCCAGGGACAAGGATCGTCTGCTAACCATGATGTCGGACAACATCAAGTACACCTTCGGCATCGATAACGGCAAGCAGGGATTCATCAAGCAGGCGCAGTTGGACGCCAATCCGGCGAACTCGCCCCTGTGGCCCGTTCTGGACGAGATCCTGTCTCTGGGCGGAGCCTTCATAAATGATCGGCTCTATTTCGCGCCGAACTTCTTCGTTCATTTCCCAGAGGGGTACGATCAGTTCGAGTACCTTGCCGTCATCGGGGACGGAGTCGCTGTCCGTAAGTCTCCTGACCCCCAAGGCGCCGTTCTGACGCGGCTGAGTTACACTGTGGTGAAGGTGCAGGGCGGCTCGCAACCGGTGGGGCCGGAGGTAGAGGTGGACGGCAAACGTTATGGCTGGGTGCCGGTGGTCCTGGCCGACGGGCGCAAGGGCTACATCCTGGACAAGTTCGTACGCCACCCGCTGGAGGCCCGCCTGGGCATCGGCAAGACGGACGACGGCAAGTGGCAGATCCAGGTCCTGGTGGCCGGAGACTGAGGCCCAGGCAAGACAACTTGCAGGCAGGCAAGGAGAAGCGCCGGACGGCATCGTCCGGCGCTCTCTTGTTGCTATCGGCGGAAGAGGTCAGGGGCGAGGTGTCAGGGCAAGTAGGAGAGGGGGTTCTTCTGCGTGCCGTTCACCCGTACCTCGAAGTGCAGGTGGGGGCCGGTGGAGTTGCCCGTAGACCCGGACAGGCCGACGACCTGCCCCTGGTCCACCTGTTCACCGACGCTCACCTCCAACTGGGAGAGGTGCGCGTAGACCGTCGTCAGTCCTCCACCATGACTGATCATGACCACCTTGCCGTAACCGCCGTCCCAGCCCGCGCGGGTGACGCGGCCGGAACGGCTGGCATGGACCGCCGTGCCAGTCCCCACCCCGATGTCGATGCCCTCGTGGAAGCTCCCCCACCGCGTGCCGAAGCCCGAGGTGATGGGGCCGCGGGCGGGCCAGGCCCAGGCGCCTGTGTTCCGGCCGCTGCTCAGGGAACGGGAGGCGGAGGCCACGCGAACCTTGTCGGCAGCCGGCGGCCTGGCGCCCGGCAGCAACACAATGGTTCCCGGCAAAAGAGCCTGGTCCGGGGCGATGCCGTTGGCGGTCTGGATGGAATCCGCCTCTATGCTGTAGCGGGTGGCCAGGGAGGAAAGGGTGTCTCCGTCCTTGATTCGGTAGGCGAAGCCCGGGACGATGGGCACGATCAGCTCTTTGCCGGGGCTGATCAGGTCGCCGCGCTCCAGCGTGTTGCTGGCGGTGATCTGCTCCACGCTCGCCCCCAGGTTCGCCGCAATGTCCCACAGCGTGTCGCCCTGACCAACCACATAGCGCTTCAGACCGGGCGGCAGCAGGGGCTGGGGCGCCTCAAGGTTCTCCGGTCCCAGCGTCGCCAGAACCTGGCGAAGCCGGACTCCATGCAACAACTCGGGTTCCTGGCCGGGCACTTCCATGCCGGGCTCGCGCTCCTGGGCTCGCTCGACGGACACTGCCTGACGCCCGAAGACGGCACTCCCTGCCGCCAGGGCAACCACCAGCGAGACAACAGCGGCGGCTGTCGCCGGCCGCTTGAGCCTCTCCGTCAGGCCCACTAGCCTGTCCTTCAATCTTACAACCTGCCTTACCATGCCAAGTTGGCGGTCTTATTATATCCACCTCGGGACCCCCTGTAAACCTTTCCTCCTAAATCAGGGAATGGAAAATGTTGTGACCTTCCGTCCCCTCCCGGGCCCGGCGCAGGACAGGAGCGCTCCGGCGCCGAATCAGTAGAGCCGTTCGCCAAGGAGGAGAGAGATCCGTGAACACAGACCGCTACCATCAGTCAGAGGAACTCTACCAGCGCGCCCTGGACGTCATCGTGGGCGGCGTGAACAGCCCTGCCCGCTCCTTTAAGGCAGTGGGCGGGGGCGCTCCGGTCTTCATCGCCCGTGCTCAGGGGGCCTACCTCTGGGATGCGGATGGCAACCGCTACATCGACTACCTGGCTGCCTACGGACCCGTCATCCTGGGCCATGCCCATCCGGAGATGACCGAGGCCATCACCAAGGCTGCCAGCCGCGGCACTCTGTACGGCGCGCCTACCGAGCTGGAGGTCCAGCTGGCCGAGCGCGTCCGGGAGGCCATCCCCTCCATGGAGAGGGTTCGGTTCGTCAACTCCGGCACCGAGGCGGTCATGACCGCCGTCCGTCTGGCCCGGGCGGCAACCGGGCGCAGCCGCATCATGAAGTTCGAGGGCTGCTACCATGGCCATTCCGACATCGCCCTGGTCAAGGCCGGTTCGGGACCTTCCACGCTGGGCATCGCCGACAGCGCCGGCGTGCCCACCCACGTGGCGGCGGATGTCGTCAGTCTTCCGTTCAACAATGTGGGCGCCCTGAAGGACGCCCTCGACCGCTGGGGCAGCGAGGTCGCCGCCATCCTGGTCGAGCCCGTGGTCGGCAATATGGGAATCGTCGAGCCCAAGCCCGGCTTTCTGGACGAGGTCACCCGTCTGATGCACGAGGCGGGCGGCCTGGTGATTTACGACGAGGTCATCACCGCGTTCCGGTTCACCTACGGGGGGGCGCAGAACATCCTGGGGCAGAGTCCGGACATCACCTGCCTTGGCAAGATTGTCGGCGGCGGTCTGGCCCTGGGCGCCTACGGCGGCCGGCGCGAGCTGATGGACCTCATCGCCCCCAAGGGCGCCGCCTACCAGGCCGGCACCCTGGCGGGCAACCCGCTCTCCGTCTCGGCGGGGCTCAAGGCCCTGGACATTCTACGGCGCCCAGGCACCTACGAGGGGTTGGAGGCCAAGGCCGCCTACCTGGCCGAAGGAGTGCTGCGGAACGCCCGGGAGTTCGGTCACGAGGTGCAGCTCAACCGCTACGGCTCCGGCTTCACGCTCTTCTTCACAGGGACGCCGGTAAGGGACTACACAACGGCCCAAACCGCGGACACGGGCCGCTTCGCCAGGCTCTTCCGAGGGCTTCTGGACCGGGGCGTGCACCTGGCGCCGTCCCGTTTCGAGGCCTGGTTCCTGACCATCGCTCACAGCCGGCAAGACCTGGACGAAACGTTGGAGGCCACCCGGCAGGTGCTTTCAGACATGAGAGGCTAGACGGAAAGACGCCCTTCGCCCCATTAGGGGCGGAGGGCGATTTGCATAAAACCAGGGGTGTGTAAGCCAATCTATTTTTTGGCAACAACTTTCCTGAAATATAAGGTTGCTGGAGAGGCAGGAAACCCTCCCCTTATGGAGAACATTGTCCTCCCCACCTCGATTCAGGAGGGACACCCTTGGCGCAGTTACGTCTACCTCCCCAGCGGCGTCTCCTGCTGGCCGGAATGATCCTGGCCCTGGCCCTGGCGGCTCTGTTCTGGCGCCATTACGCCGCCTCCCGTTTCGTCTACGCTGTCAGTCTGGAGGGAACGGTGCTGGGCGCCGTGCCCTCGGAGACGCAGGCCAAGCAGGCCGTGGAGAAGCTGGCAGTGCTTGCCCCCAGCGGGGCCGGCCTGGCCGAACAGGTGACCATTCAGCGCGTGCCGGTGTCGGACCGGCTGCTGCAGCTGACTGCCGACGAATTGGCCGAGCGCCTGCAGGCGGCGGCCAACCGACAGGTGCCTGCCGTTGCCATTCGGGTGGCGGGGCAGTCCGTGGTGTTCGTGGCCGACCGGGAGACGGCGCAGTCGGTGGTGGATGCCATTGAGGCCGACTACCGCCAGGCCCTGGATGCCCAGGCGGAGGTCAAGCAGGTCGCCATCAAGGAGCAGCTGACCCTGGCGGACGGCATGGCCCGCGCGGACGATGTCCGCACGGCGGAAGAGGCCCAGCGCATTCTCGTCCGCGGCACGGACAAGCTGCAGACCTACACGGTGCAGCGGGGCGATACCCTCTGGCGCATCGCCGAGGTGAATGGCCTGACCCCGGATGACCTGAGCCAGGCCAACCCGGGCGTCAAACCCACGGCTCTCCAGCCCGGCCAGGAGCTCAACCTGATTGTGGCCGAGCCCTACATTCACCTGGAAAGCACCGAAGAGGTGACCGTTGTCGAGAACATCCCCTTTGACGTGGAAACGCGGCAGGACCCCGACCGCTATCCCTGGCAGTCGGAGTACCTGGTGAAGGGGGTCTTCGGCAAGCGTCAGGTGACCTACGCCGTCAGCCGTGAGAACGGCAAAGTGGTAGAGCGCAAGCCCCTCAAGGAAGAGGTCCTGAGCGACGCGAAGGGCGCCGTGTTCGTGCAGGGGACCAAGCTGGCGCCGAAACTCGGCAGCGGCCAATTCCTCCTGCCCATCAGCGGGGCCCGGCTGACCTCCGGGTTCGGCTGGCGCGGCCGCGAGTTCCACCCCGGCCTCGACCTGGCGGCGCCCAAGGGCACCGCCATTGTGGCTGCGGACGACGGAACCGTAGTGGAGGCCGGCTGGGATGGGGGCTACGGCTACGCCGTGCGCATCGACCACGGTGAGGGCAAGCTGGTCACCATCTACGGTCATCTCAGCTCCATCGCCGTCAAGCAGGGCCAGACGGTGAAGAAGGGCGAGCTGATCGGCTATGAGGGGAGCACGGGCCGCAGCACCGGACCCCACCTGCACTTTGAAGTTCGACGCGACGGCAAGGCCGTGGATCCGCGGCAGTTCTTCCCGGACTAGGTCACCAAAAAAGCCAACCATTAGTGCTCACCAGACCAGCAGCGCCAGGAATGCCCCGGTGGCGGGGATTGCCGGCGCTGCTTCTTTTTGCAAATTACCCAACTGTAATTTCTTTGTAACACCATCGTAATGAGGGGGTGTTACTTTCTATTTGTAACCCCCACTGATGTCATTCACTGTTCGACCCCCTCTATGGATGTGGACGCGCGAGCGACCACATTTTTTTTGCGCTTCCGGACGAGTCGCCGGTAGCCACGATGCTGTGGCGACAACGAATCTTCCATCTATGTGTTACATAATTTGCGGGTTGAGGCCATTATGGCATCTTCACTAGAATGGAGGTAAGACGGCAGGAAAGGAGGGATTGTGATGGTGCGCGGAAAGAGACTCTGGCTGGTTCCCGTCATCTGGCTGGTGATGCCGTTGCTCCTGACGGCGTTGCTGGCCACGAGCCTGCACCAGCCGCAGGCTGCAGTCTACAACGCGGTTCGCGACGTCAACCGCTGGCGCACCACCACGTCTCTCCACGGCTACACGCCGCTGGAAGGGACACACTTCGCGGTGTGGTATACGGAGCGGGACAGGAACGCCGCCCCCATCATTCTGCGGGTGGCGGAGGACCTCTACCCAACACTGGTGCAGCAGCTGCATTTTACGCCTTCTGAAAGGGTTCAGTTGGTCGTCTATCCGGATCGCGCTTCCCTGCGCCAGGCCTTTGGCTGGTCCGACCAGGAGTCGGCCCTGGGCGTCTATTTTGGGGGCACCATCCGGCTGCTCTCGCCCAACGTCTGGGCAGGAACCAACGACCCGGTGGAGATGGAGCAGGCGTTTCGGCAAATGGGCCCCATCTCCCACGAGTTTACCCATCTGGCCCTGGACTACCGGACCTCAGGCAACTACCCGCACTGGTTCAGCGAGGGCCTGGCCCAGTGGGTGGAGCACCGCGTCACCGGCTACGTCTGGCTGGAGCCCGAGAATCGCCTGGACCAGCCCCGCTACTCGCTGGACCAGTTGGATAGAGACTTTGATCAACTGCCGAACGTGGCCCTGGCCTACCGGGAGTCGTACCTCCTGGTGGACTTCCTGGCGCAGCGCGGCGGGGACGCCTCCATCGGCGCTCTGGTCGACCGTTTGGCCGAGGGGCAGTCTTTCTCCCAGGCCGTGGAGGCCCAGTACCACATCCCCTGGAGCCGGCTGAACGGGCTGTACCAGAATTGGCTCGACCAGAACCAAACCAAACTAGACGCGCAGCCGCTGTCTTAGGGCAGCGGCTGCAGGACTTTCCGGCGGTCCGGCGGCAACCGCCGCAGAGGAGATGGGTGGCGCCGTGGCGAAGCCTGCCGGGTGAAGTGGGGGTTGCTCAGTGGCTGAGACCATTCTGGTTGTGGACGACGAAAAGCCCATTGCCGAGATCCTGAAATTCAACCTGGAGCGCGAGGGATATCGGGTGGTGGTGGCCTACGACGGGGAAGAGGCCCTGGAGGCCGCCCACGCCCAGCACCCTGACCTCATGATCCTGGACATCATGCTGCCGAAGCTGGACGGCTTCGCGGTGTGCCGTGAGGTCCGCAAAGACTCGGACGTGCCGATCCTGATGCTGACGGCCAAGGACCAGGAGGTCGACAAGGTCCTGGGGTTGGAACTGGGCGCCGACGACTACGTCACCAAGCCCTTCAGCCCGCGGGAGATCATGGCACGGGTCAAGGCCATCCTGCGCCGCCGGCCGGCCGTCGGCCAGGCGGGGCAGCCCAAGCGCCTGCAACTAGGCGATCTGGCCGTGGACCAGGAGGCCTACTCGGCGGAGCGCGGCGGCCAGGTCATCGACCTGACGCCCAAGGAGTTTGACCTCCTGCGGCACCTGGCCCTGCATCCGGGGCAGGTGTTCTCGCGTGAGTCATTGCTTCAGGACGTCTGGGGCTTTGACTACTTCGGCGATGTCCGCACCGTGGACGTCACCGTGCGCCGGCTGCGTGAAAAGATCGAGGTGGACCCGGGGAATCCGGAGTACATCCGGACCCGGCGCGGTGTGGGTTATTACTGCCAGCGCCCCAACCAGGCCTAGGCCTGCGGGGAGGAGGGACAGGCCGGTGCGGCGAGGACTACAGTGGAAGATGGCCCTGATGTACCTCATGCTCGTGCTGGTGGCCATGGAGCTGACCGGCTTTTACCTGCTTCAATCGCTGGAGCGCTACTATCTGGGCAACTTCTCCCAGACCCTCTATACGCAGGCCCAGATCTTCGCCGGCTCGCTGCAGCGCTACCTGGGGCCGAAGCCGGACCCGTCCGGCCTGCAGAACCTGGCGCAGGAGTGGTCCGGCCTGTTTGGGGCCGAGGTAGCCGTGCTCAGCCCGGACGGGGTGGTCATCGCTGCGCCCGGGGGCCGTCCGGAGTGGCAGGGCAACCGCCTGACCACGGACGAGATCACCAGGGCCATCGCCGGCTCACGGGGCGAGCGCGTGGGCCGCGACCCGGACACCGGCGAGCGCCGGCTGTACCTGGCCGTGCCCATCCAGGGTCGGCCGGGCCAGCAGGTTCAGGCGGCCGAGCCCATCACCGGCATTGTCTACCTGTCCGCCTCTCTTGAGAACGAGTACCGGACCCTGGCGGATATCCGCAAATACGTCCTCTACGCCACGGGCATCGCCCTGCTGGTGACCGCCGTGCTGGGCGTGGCCTTGGCGCGGACCATTACCGACCCTATCCAGGAGCTGACCTCGCGCGCCGCCAGGATGGCTGCGGGCGACTTCAATCAGTCCATTCAGATCCAGGCCTCGGACGAGATCGGTCAGCTTGGCAGCACGTTCAACTACATGACCCAGCGGCTCAAGGAAACGCTGGGCGAGATCTCGGACGAGAAGCGCAAGGTGGAGGCCATCCTGACCCATATGGCGGATGGCCTCGTGGCCGTTGACCGGCAGGACCAGGTGATGCTCATGAACCCCGCCGCCGCCGCCATGTTGGGCATGGACCGGGAGAAGACCCTGGGCACCCGGGCCACGGCCTGGCTGCGCGAGCTGGGCCTGGACGAGGCCATGAGCCGCGTGCTTCGCCACGGCGAGACCATCAGCGAACGGGTGACCTTGCCCCAGGAGCCTCCGAGGGTGGTCCGCGCCGACATTGCCCCCCTGCCCTCGGACCGCAGCGCCAACGCCGGAGCGGTCATCGTCATGCACGACGTCACAGAGCAGGAGAACCTGGACCGCATGCGCCGCGAGTTTGTGGCCAACGTCTCCCACGAACTGCGCACGCCGATCACCACCGTGAAGAGCTACCTGGAAACGCTGCTGGATGGCGCCTCGGCCGACCCGTCCGTTCTGCAGCGCTTCCTGCGCGTGGCTGCGGGCGAGGCGGACCGCATGAGCCGCCTGGTGGCTGACCTGCTGCGCCTGGCCCAGATGGACAGCGGCCAGGTGGTGTGGCGGTTCGCGCCGACGTCGCTGCCGGGCCTGACCGCGGACGTTCTGGCGGCCCTGGCCGTGCAGGCTGGGCAAAGGCAGGTCACCCTGGAACGCCAGTGGCCGGAGGACTTGCCCAAGGCCTGGGCCGACTCCGACCGGCTGCAGCAGGTACTGACCAACGTGCTGAACAACGCCATCAACTACACGCCGGCGGGAGGCCGGGTGACCGTGTCCATCGCCCGCCAGGGCGACTTCCTGGGCGTCAGGGTGCGTGACACCGGCATCGGCATTCCTGCGCGGGACCTTCCCCACATCTTTGAGCGCTTCTACCGGGTGGATAAGGCCCGTTCCCGTGAGATGGGCGGTACCGGCCTGGGCCTGGCCATCGCGCGCGAGATCGTAGCCGCGCACGGCGGCGAGATCAGCCTGTCCTCGGAGGTCGGCAAGGGCACAGAGGTCCGGTTTACGATTCCCGTCGTCCCCGAGAGGGGGGAGGCGGCGTGACCGGCCACAATCGCATCTCGGCCTTATCCCTGCTGCTGGTTGTCCTGATGGCCCTCAGCGTGGCCTTCAGCGCCATGCTCTGGTTCGGGATGGACGGGCCCATGATCGCCAGCCGCCCGGCCCTGAAGGTGCAGGTCAAGGACCAGCCGGACCCGGTCCAGCTGCTCCTGCCGCGCCAGATGGTGGCCCACCTGGGGCGTGACGTCGACGCCCTGCTTCTCCCCGGCGACAGACGGTACACCGACGCCTGGAACGCGGCCCACCGCATCCTCTCTCATGTGGAAACGGCTGACGACGCGGCCCTGTCCGCGGAGGAACTGGAGGCGCTCCGGAGTGACCCAGGCCTGGAACTGACCTTCGACGCCGCTGTGCCCCTGAGCGAGTGGCTCTGGGCCTGGCGAGGCTACGCCGGGCCCCAGGAGTGGCCACCGACGCGACACATCCTCATCACCCTGGGGCCTTCGCCGCAAGTGTTGCTCCAGGCGGACGGCGAGACTCGCTGGGCCATGGCGCCGCTGCGCGCCGGCGACAGCGGGCTCAATGCGGTGCTGCAGGCCATTGGCGCCGAGCCACACCATCCCGCCGTGCAGCTGCCCCCACGGGTGGGCGGGTTCGACGTGGCCTCGGGCCTCTACGTTCCCGCATCCGGTTACCCCGTCAGTGCGGCGCACTTGATTCCCGACCCGCTGAAACCGGACGTCCTGGCCCGCAGCCTGTTCGCCGATATGGCGGTCGTCCGGCGCATCGCCGAACGGGACGGGGCCGACATCTACACGGATGGAGCCCGCTGGCTCCGGGTCTACGCCACCGGCCAGTCCGAGTACTCGGCGGCCCCTGACGCAGACGACACCGCCGCGCCCACGCTGTCGGAGGCTCTTGACCGAACCCTCGAGTTCGTGTCCACCCACGGCGGCTGGCTGGTAGGCAGCAGCCTGGTGGACGAGCGGGTGGACGGCGGCGCCTACCACCTGGGCTTTGCTCTTCGCTTCAACGGGCTGCCCCTGGTGCAGTCGCGGCCGCCGCTGCAGGTGGCCGTCACCAGACAGGGCGTTTTGGCCTACAGCCGTTCGCTCACCCCACCCCAGGGC
>Ga0209314_10000075_pt1 | contig 38931 bp, 39 predicted proteins | sample I19B2metaG_FD_184146 | JGI IMG/M metagenome (GOLD analysis project Ga0209314, IMG submission 184146) | Lake sediment bacterial and archeal communities from Gulf of Boni, Indonesia to study Microbial Dark Matter (Phase II) - ​I19B2 metaG... | ecosystem: Environmental > Aquatic > Freshwater >... | reverse complement strand
GTACGTGGACCGACTCTACGCCTTTCTCTTCGTCCGCCCCTTCGTCCGCCTCTCGGCCTTCCTCTGGCAGCGGGTCGACGCCGGGATGATCGATGACTCCCTCGACCGGATGGCCGAGTGGCTGGGGAGGGGGGGAGTCCAGCTGGGGAGGTGGAGCAGCGGCCGGGTGTCGCTCTACCTTATCTTCCTGGCCATGGCGGCCGCCATCCTCATGGGGTGGCTGGCGATGGCAGGCGCAGGAGGGGGGTAGCCGTGGAGCGGCCGAGAATAGTGGTGGTAAATGACCTGATGCAGCAGGGGTACAGTTACACCCTGTCCGAACCGATGGGGGAGAACTTCCACCCGGAGTTCAGGCCCGAACTCACTCCAGGGGAGCTCTTGAACATGGGGGTGTTCGGCGGCAAGTACATGACCGATTGCCGGGAGGAGTTCCCTGTCGACTGGTTCGAAAACGCCAGGCTCTACCACGAGCGCCATCTTGCAGAGCTCAACTTCTTCGGGGTGAATGCCTCCAAGCCACTCTCCTACTGGCGGGCCAGGGGGTGGATCTACCACGAGGATCCGAGGGGGTGGTTCCAGTGGTACTGCCGCTACCACATGGGGCGCCGCTGTGCCGACGACCAGCGCCAGATTAGGCGCTGGATTGCTGTGCGCCGGCACATTGCCCAGCTGCAGAAGAACTGCCCCACTGGGGTATGGAGCTGCCGGCCGCGACAGCGCCAGGCGCTGCTCCACTGGGCATACGACAGCCGGAAACTCTGAAAGCGTAATTAACCGGGAAAATCAGGATGATGAAAAGACCATGACCCATGCAACTCCCCACATACTGACCCTGCTCCTCTTCCTCCCCATGGTCGGCGGGCTGCTGCTCCTGCCGCTCTGGCGGCGGCCGGCGACTGCCCGGTGGATTGCCATGGCAGTCGGGACGGCGGAGCTGCTGCTGACCTCTGCCTGCTTCCCCCTGGCTGGCAGGGTGGGGGAGGGTGGCTTCTTCCTGCAACTGGACCTCCCCTGGATAGAGCAGCTCGGCATCCGCTTCACCCTGGGGATGGACGGCATCAGCCTCCTCATGGCGGTCCTGACCTCCCTGGTGACCCTGGTGGCTATCCTTGTGTCCTGGCGGGCGATCAATGATCGTGCGGCGCTCCACTACCTGCTGATCCTCGTCATGGAATCGGGGATCATGGGGGTCTTCCTCTCCCTCGACCTCTTCCTCTTCTACCTCTTCTGGGAGGTGATGCTCATCCCCATGTTCTTCCTCATCGGCATCTGGGGGCACGGCCGCCGCGTCTACTCGGCGGTCAAGTTCTTTCTCTTCACCCTGGCCGGGTCCCTGCTGATGCTCCTGGCGATCATCGGCGTCTACCTCCTCCACGGCAGCCAGAGCGGGCTCTTTACCTTCGCCCTGGCCGAACTGGTGAAGACCCAGGTCCCCGAGTGGGCCGGTCTCTGGCTATACGGGGCATTCCTCCTTGCCTTTGCCGTCAAGTTCCCCCTCTTCCCCCTGCATACCTGGCTTCCGGATGCCCACACCGATGCCCCCACCGCGGGGAGCGTCCTTCTGGCCGGCCTCCTCCTCAAGACCGGCGCCTACGGCCTGATCCGCTTCGGCAACCCGATCTTCCCCGAGGCTGCCCGGGCCTTCACCCCGCTACTCATGCTCCTCGGCGTAACCGGCATCCTCTACGCCTCGTGGATCGCTTTCGCCCAGGAGGACATGAAGCGGATGGTGGCCTACTCCAGCATCGGTCACATGGGGTTCGTCGCCCTCGGCATCGCCGCCGCCACGCCTGTCTCCCTCTCCGGCGCCCTGATGGTCATGGTCAACCACGGGGTTACCACCTCGGCCCTCTTCGCCCTGGTGGGGATGCTGGACGAGCGGGTCCACACCAGGGAGATCGCCGCCTTCGGTGGCCTGTGGGGGAAGGTGCCGCGCCTATCCTTCTGCTTCCTCTTCTTCGCCATGGCTTCTGCCGGGTTGCCGGGGCTGAACAACTTCGTCGGCGAGTTCCTCGTTCTCGCCGGAAGTTTCAAGGCTGCCCACCTGGCGACGGTCCTCGCCTTCATAGGGGTGATACTACCCCTGGTCTACTCAGTCCGCCTGCTGCAGGAACTCCTCTTCCAGGAGGAGCGGGGCCCTCTGGTGCTGGATGACCTCACCATGCGGGAGGGGGGGGTCCTGGCGCTTCTGGCGATTCTCGACCTATATCTTGGTCTTCACCCGGCGCCGCTCCTCGACCTCCTTCACCTGCCGGTGGCCTTACTCACGGGGGTGACGCCATGAACGTGGCCGATATCTGGATTCTCATCCCCATCCTCATCCCGGCGGCCGGCGCCCTACTGGCCCTGCTCCTCGGGGCGATCTTCCCCGGCCGCACCGCCGTCCAGGTGTCAGTCGCAGCCCTGGTGGCAACTGCGCTCTGGTCCATGCAGGTCCCCCCACAGGCTGCTTCGCCCCAACTCGGCCTCGTCGCCACCCCCCTTGCCAGGCTGTTCAGCGCCATTTTCAGCCTGCTCGGAGCCGGGGCTCTGCTACTCTCTGTCCCATATAACGAGGCGAGGGGGCTTCGCGGGGAGGAGTATCCGGCAACCATCCTCTTTGCCGTTTTCGGCATGGTGACCCTGGCTTCTGCTGGCAACCTCCTGGTACTCTTTCTTGGCCTGGAGGCGATGACCTTCGCCTTCTACATCCTGGTGGCCATGGATCTGGGGCGGGAGAGCTCGGCCGAGGCGGGGCTCAAGTACCTTCTCCCCGGCGCCCTGTCGGCTGCCTTCATCGCCTTCGCCATCTCCCTCTTCTATGCCGCCGGAGGCTCACTCGACCCTGCAGTGGCATTCGCCCGGGGGGGGAGCTCCCCGCTGATGCTGGCCGGCTGGGGGCTGCTTCTCGCCGGAATGGCCTTCAAGATGTCCTTGGTGCCGGCCCACCTCTGGACCCCGGATGTCTACCAGGGGGCGCCGACGCCGGTGGCCGCCATCCTCTCCGGATGCTCCAAGGGGGCGGCCATCCTCGCCCTAATCATACTCCTCCCCATGGCCAGCAAAGGTGGCGCCCTGGCAGGGCCATTGGGTGTGCTTGCCCTCCTCTCCATGGTCGTTGGCAACCTGGCAGCACTGCTGCAGAGCCGGGTGAAGAGGATGCTGGCCTATTCGTCGGTCGGGCAGATGGGCTACGTGGCCCTGGCCCTCTGCAGCGGCGTCAGCGGCGGTTACCGGGCTGCCGCCTACTACGCAGTCGCCTACGGCATCATCAGTCTGGCGGCTTTCGGCGCCCTGGCCGCCATGGAGCGCCCCGGCAGGGGTGAGCTCCTGGACGAGCTTGGTGGGGCCGGTAGGTCGAGACCCATGGCCGCCTCCGTCCTTGCCCTGGCTCTCTTCGCCCTGGCCGGCATCCCCCCCACGGCCGGATTTACCGGCAAATTCCTCATTTTTGCCGCCGCCATCAGGGGGGGGGAGCTCACCCTGGCGGTCATCGGCATACTCTGTGCCGCGGTATCCGCCTTCTACTACCTGCGAGTGGTGGTGGTCCTCTTCATGCGCGAACCGACCGGCGAGGAGTTCCCTTCGCTGAATCCCGCGGTATCCATCGTGCTGGCCATTGCCTCGGCCGGCATCCTCATTCTCGGCCTCTTCCCCTCCAAGCTACTGGCTCTTTTCGCCGGGGCGCTCCCCTGATCCATACCTCCTGTCACACCTCCTTGCATTGGGTTCCGGCTGCGCTATAGTTCAAGGAGTCCGTGCGGCAGACCGTAGCCAGCATTGCCGCAAAAAGGAGCGTCAATCATGAGGTGCTTACTCTGGTTTCGCAGCATAGCCCTGTGCATTATCCTCTCCCTGGCCATCCCCATGCAAGCCCTCTCCCAGGGGAAGGGTGGGGAGCAGCCCAGGGGCGAGGCGCAGGAGAAGAGGTATTCCCAGGAAGAGCTGGCCCAGCTCCTGGCACCCATCGCCCTCTACCCGGACGAGCTCATCTCCCAGGTGCTCATGGCCTCCACCTACCCCCTGGAGATAGTTGCCGCCGACCGCTGGCTGGAGGAGAACAAGGGGCTCGACAAGGAGGAAATGGCCAGAAGGCTGGAGGAGCAGAAGTGGGACGCGAGCGTTAAGTCCCTGGTAAACTTCCCCTCGGTCCTCGCCATGATGAGCCAGAAACTGGAGATAACCGCCAAGCTGGGGGACGCCTTCCTCGCCCAGGAGGGGGAGGTGATGGACACCATCCAGATGCTGCGCAAAAGGGCCGTGGACTCCGGTAACCTGAAGAGCTCAAAGGAGCAGAAGGTGGTGGTGGAAGAGGAGGTCGTCTATATAGAGCCGGCTGTGCGTGAGGTGATATATGTGCCGGTCTACGACCCCCTGGTGGTCTACGGCCCCTGGCTCTACCCGGCCTTCCCGCCGTTCCCTTACTTCTTCCTGGCACCGGCTCCATACGTCTACTTCTCCTTCGCCCCCCCATTCTACATCGGGTTCTCCTGGTGGTACGCCTGGGGTGGCTGCAACTGGCGGCACAGAGCGCTGTACATCGACATCGACCGCCATTATTACGTGCACAACAGGTACATCGACCGCACCAGGTATGTGCGCCACTATGAGCGCCAGGGGGTAATCGACCGGGACGGCCGGGGTAGGTGGCGCCACGATCCGGTCCACCGCCGCGGGGTGGCTTACCGGGATGTGAGGAGTGCCGAGCGTTTCGGACAGTCCCCGGCGAGGATAATGAAGAGCCGTGACGCAAGGGGCTTCGGCGACACCCGGCCAGGGAGAAGAGAGCTTCCGTCCGTGGCACCAAGGGGGGATCGCAAGGGGAGGGATGCTCTTCCCGGTGAGCAGCGCCGGAGCACTCCCCGTGGACGGGAGGGGGCCTTCAGCGGCGGCTTCCGTGACGGAGCCGGGGCCAGGTCGGCCAGTGAGCGGGGGCGTAGCAGCCGTGGCATCTCCATTAACCAGGGGAAACGCCCAGAGGGGATGAAGAGGCTGGAAGAGGGTGGCTCCAGGGGGGGCGGCGGACGCCGCTAGGGTGGCTGCGCAGCTTACTAAGGTGACGGAGGGATAATATGGTTTTCCGTGAAAATATGAAAATTTGGCCCGCGATTCTTCTTTTTTTTCTCATGGCGGCCCTGCCTCAGCTGGCCGGTGCCTCAGTAGGCGCCAAGAGCTTCTCCTCCCCGGAAAAGGGGGTGGCTGCCCTGGTCAGTGCAGTGAAAAGCCACAAGCCCGGGAAGATTGTCGCCGTCCTCGGCCCGGATTCCGACTCACTGGTATCCTCAGGGGACGAAGTGGCGGACCGCTCCGACCGGGAAAAATTCCTGGAGATGTACGCTGCCGGCCACGCCATCGACAGGCCGGTTGAGGGGCGGGCGGTGCTCCTCCTCGGCGCGGAGAGGTACCCCTTCCCCTTTCCCCTGGTGAAGAGGGGGAAGGGGTGGTCCTTTGACACGGCTGAGGGTAGGGAGGAGATCATAAGTCGGCGCATCGGCAAAAACGAGCTGAGCGCCATTCAGGTGGCCCGGGCCTATGTGGATGCCCAGCGGGAGTACATCGCCCGCGACCGGGACAGGGACGGCATCAACTCCTACGCCCTCCGCTTCAGGAGTTCCCCCGGGAAGAGGGACGGCCTCTACTGGGAGAGTGCCGAGGGGGAGGAGAGCCCACTCGGGCCCCTTGTTGCCCAGGCCGGCCATGAGGGGTATGTCGGTGATACTCTCCTCTCTCCGTACCACGGCTACCTCTTCAGGATTCTCACTTCCCAGGGGGATGGGGCTGACGGCGGCGCCTTCGACTACATCGTCAATAACCGGATGGTCCTGGGTTTTGCCCTCATAGCCTACCCGGCCCAGTATGGCGCCTCCGGTATCATGACCTTCATGGTCAACCAGGGGGGGGTGGTATACGAGAAGGACCTGGGGCTCCAGACCTCCTCTGTTGTCGAGGCTATGAGATCGTTCTCCCCCGACGGTAGCTGGAGGAAGCTGCCGTAGGGGTGAGCCAATCATCTTCTTTTCATGGACAGGGGCGGTTCCCCTGTGCTATGGGGATTGATGCTTGATTTGCAAATTATAATCGGGGGTATGTTCATGTTTTCCAGGTTTGCTGTGGCCACTTTTATGGCAGTGATGGCGCTTCTTTCCGGTTGCGTCTCCTCGGGTACCTACCAGCTTAAGGAGCAGGAGTCCCTGCAACTGGGCAAAAACCTGGAGGAGTCCCGGGCCGCTTACGCCTCTTTGGAGAAGAAGCTTGCCGCCGTGGAATCTGAAAGGGGTGAGCTGGAGTCCTCCCTGAAGAAGCAGAAAGGGGAGCTGTCCGACTCCTCAGCCAGGGGGGAAAAGCTGGCATCCGAGTTGGCCGAGGCAAGGGGGGAGGCGGAGAAGCTCACCCGGCAAAGTGCCGAGCAGGCCGAGAAGCTGAAGAAGCTGGCCGTGGAGTTCTTCGAGCTCAAGGGGGAGAAGGAGAAGCTCTACCTGGCCAACCAGGGGCTCTCCGTGGATGTGAGCCGCCTCAGCGCCGAGAATGCCGAGTTGAAAAGCAGTAACGACAGGCTCTCCGCTGCTGTCAGGCCGGAGAACCTGGTGAGGACAGTCGGGGAGCAGTTCGGCATCCTGCAGGGGAGGATCGAGTCCCTGGGGGTAGAGAACGCCAACCTGAAGCAGACCATCCTGGATATGCGCAAGGGGAGCAAGCTCCCCCCGCCGCCGCAGGCAGCACCCGCGGCCAGAGAGGAGAAACCGGCGAAGTCAGCCCCTGCCGTGGATGCTCCCCTGGCCAATGAGCCTAGCCAGGAGTCGGCCATGCCAGCCGCAGGGGTTAAGGTGCCGCCTTTGGCTCCAGCTGCAGTGCCGACTGAAACCGCTCCGGCCGCTGCAGCACCCCACTAATCCACCCCCACGTTCCTGATCCCCTCCGGCTTCCAGGCCGGGGAGATGACGTGGCTCCCCTTCTCCTGCTGGTCCAGCAGGCTGGCGTACATTACGGTGAAGTCGCCGTGGCGGTTGTTGACCCTGTCCATGGCCTCGGTCACCTTGAGGGAGGTCCGCTCCTCGTGGAACAGGGGGAGTTGCTCCCCGGCGGGGCGGAGGGTTGAGATGCGCACCCCCAGAAGGCGCACCGCCTGGGTCAGCTCCAGTGAGTCCAGGATGGCCGTGGCCGCCAGGTAGATATCCTTGCTGCTGCTTAGGGGGGCGGGTTGGATCTCCTGCTTCTCGAAGGTGGTGAAGTCGGCGTAGCGGATGGTGAGGTGGACGGTCTTGCCCGCCACCCCGTAGCGCCTGGCCCGCCGTCCTACCATCTCGGCCAGCTGGAGGAGCACCTTGAGGATGTCGCCCCGCAGCGTCAGATCTTTTTTCAGGGTGGTGGAGTGGCCGACGCTCTTCACCTCCGCCGCTTCCTCCTCAGCCACTACCGGGCTGTCGTCGATCCCCCGCCCCATCAGCTGCAGTCTCTTCCCCACCACGCCGAACTTCTTCTCCAGAAGGCCCGCGTCGTAGCGTCCCAACTCACCGCAGCTCCTGATTCCCAGCATGAGGAGGTGGCGCTCCATCTTCCGGCCGATGCCGCAGAGCTCCTTCACCGGCAGCTGCTCCAGTGTCTGGGCGATCCTGTCGGGGGGGATGATGGTCAGGCCGTCGGGCTTCTGCATGTCGCTGGCCAGCTTGGCCAGGAGCTTGTTGGGGGCGATGCCGATGGAGCAGGTGATGCCGTGCTCCTCCCTGATGCGGGCCTTGATCGTGGCGCAGATCCGCTCCACGCCGCCGAAGAGCCTGACGGAACCGGTGATGTCGAGGAACGCCTCGTCGATGGAGAATACCTCCACCAGGGGGGTGTAATCCCTCAGGATGTCGATGATGCGCGAGGAGACCCAGGTGTAGATGCGGTTCCGGGCAGGGACGAGGATCAGTTCCGGGCAGTTCTGCCGAGCCTCCCAGAGGGTCATGCCGGTCTTCACCCCGTGGGCCCGCGCCTCGTAGGAGGCTGTGAGGATGACTGTGCGGCTGCTGCTGCCGCTTACGGCGATGGGCTTCCCCCTAAGGGCGGGGTTGGCCTGCTGCTCCACGGAGGCGAAGAAGGCGTTCATGTCGATGTGGAGGATGATCCGATCCATCAGAGGGGTTCCGTTCGCCCCAGTTTCCAGACCGCGTCTTTCATGTTGTAGACCAGTTCGTAGAGGGCGCAGTCGTCGCTGACCTGGAAATGGAGCAGGGGGGTCTCCCCCCTGCGCTCCAGCCAGCTGGTGGTGACCTCCCGGATGACGTGCTTGCGGCGGTTCAGGTCGAACCAGACCGGCCTGAGCTTCCTGCCTGGGCCGAAGACCACTGCGACACGTATCTCCTGTTGGAGGTGGGGCATAAGTTTCATTCGAGGGGGCGGTAGATCCCCACCACCTTGCCGATGATGGTGATTTCGCCCCCTTCGCCGCTGACGATGATCGGCGGGTAGTTGGGGTTTTCCGGCTGCAGGCGGATGGCGCCTGGCTCCCGGTAGAAGCGCTTCAGGGTCGCTTCGCCGTCCACCATGGCGACGACGATGTCCCGGTTTCCCGCAACCGCCTGGGGGCGGATCAGTGCCAGGTCCCCCTCTCGGATGGAGGCGTTGATCATGGAGTCCCCCTTTACCCTGAGGAAGAAGGTGCCGCCGGAGCGGGCCACATGGCGGTCTATGGAGTAGTACTCCTCGATCTCCTCCAGGGGTGGGGTGGGGTGGCCGGCGCGGACGGTGCCGACTATCGGGAGTCGCACCGCCGGCTCATCTCCCTCCGTTTCCGGCCGGTTAAGTCTTATCCCCCGGGAGCTGCCGCCGGAGCGGGTGATGAGCCCCTTTCGCTCCAGGGCGTCCAGGTGCCTCTGGATGCCGAAGACGTTCTTCACCCCCAGGGCTGCGGCGATCTCCCGCAGGGAGGGGGGGTAGCCGCACTTTTCCAGGTGGTTGGCGATGATCTTCAGGACCTGCTGCTGGCGTGGGGTGGGGTCGTGCATGGGGCTGCTCCAGGCATAGTGTTTTTTTGTACACTATATCTGCCGTGTTTCTCTTGTCAAGGGTTCAGTTGCAAGCCTTAAAATGAAAATGCTGCGCCATTGCCGCGGCGGGGTAGTATAATATAAACATGAAAAAGACGGAAATCCCCCTTTGCGGGAGAAGGAGGTGTGCCATGAGAGGCCGTGACGCAATGAAGATGGTTAGTGAGGGGCGGGGCAAGGAGCACGTCTTCATCAAATGGTGGCGTAAGGAGAATGATTTCCTCGATTATGACCTGATCGATAGGTTCATGCGCAATACCAGCGACGGCGAGGAGATCGGCGGGGTCGAACTCCTGACCATGGATGAGATGTGGGGCGAAGCAAAGAGGGTCATCGGCAACCGCATCACCCTTATGCACGAGGGGGTGCACGACCGGATCCGTTGGATGCACAAGGTTAAAAACGAGATGCGCACCGACTACTGCGCCTACTCGCCGGCGGCGCTGCTGGCGATATTCGATGTGGAGACCCACGGAAATCCGGTCGGCGCCTGACATGGCCGAGCCGGAACAAGCTGGCTGCAATGGGGATGGCCTGCGCAAGCAGGCTTTTCTCTGTCCGCCCCATTGGCGAGGATATTTGCATGGGGGGCGGTAATTGAGGCGGAAGTATGGTTTAATTGAAAACAGCCATGGCAAAAGCAAGCAAAGGGAAAATAACCGGCCATACCCTAGCCCGTAACATCTTTCGCCTGGCACGCTTCGGCGAGGAGGAGGAGGTCTTCGCCAACCTTGCCAGGATGCTGAAGCGGTCGGTGAAGAGCCGCTGGGCTGTGGTCTACAGGCTGGAGAGGGAGAGCATGAGCTTCTCCCCGGCGCGCTGCTGCGGCCTGCCGGCGGCATGGGAGAGGCGGTTCCGCGCCATCCCCCTCATGCCGGAAAAACAGCCGCTTCTGCGGCGAATCCTATCCAAGCGCCGCCACCTGCTGGTCAGTGACCCCGCGGATTCCGAGCTCTTCTCCCCCATCTTCCGCCGCCTGCTCCGCCCCTTCACCCTCCTGGCCGTACCGATGCTGGTCGGCCAGCAGCTGAGCGGGGTGGTTTTCGTCGCCCGGCCGCGCAAGCTGGGGCCGTTTGCCAAGGAAGAGATCACCACGGTGAGGGAGCTGGTGGCCCAGGCCGCCCTGGTGGCCAGCCATATCCGCCTCCTGGACGAATCCCTGGAGATGGCCCTGGAGCTTGCCAAGGGGATCGACATCATCCTCATGCTGGACGACATAAACAAGGCCATCTCCTCATCCTTGAGCAGGGAGCGGATCATCGCCACCGCCCTCGACCGGATCGAGGGGGTGGTGCAGTGCGACCTGCAAGGGGTGGTGGAGCTTCGCGGCGAGGATCTGGTGGTTCTCGCCTGCCGCAGCAACGGCATCCCCATGCCGGGGTCGCTGGCTGCCGGAAGCCTCCTCAGGGAGAGCGGCATCATCAGAAGGGCGGCGGTCAGCGGCGAGAGCCAGTATCACCAGGACATGAGCCTGGGGGGGAGACTCACCCCCATGGGGGGGGAACTGGCGGCCTCGGGGATCAGGTCGCTTCTGGCCGTCCCACTCATGGGGAAGGATGGTGCGCTGGGGGTCCTGCTCCTGGGGGACCGCAAAGCCGAGCGTTTCCGTAGCGAGGAGGGGTTCGCCATCGAGAAGATAGCCTCCCAGATGGCGGTGGCCATGGAGAACGCCCGTCTCTACAGTGACATGCGCCAGCTCTTCTTCAATACCATCGCCTCCCTGGCCAATGCCATCGACGCCAAGTCCCCCTGGACAAAGGGGCATTCGGAGAGGGTGATGCGGGTGGCGGCCGGCATCGCCGCTGAACTGGGGCTGCCGGACGATGAGGTGGAGAGGGTTCGTCTGGCCGGCCTGCTCCATGATATCGGCAAGATCGGCATCATGGAGGCTCTCCTGGAGAAGCCCGAGGAGCTGGATGAGGAGGAGTTTCCCCCCATACGCCTTCACCCGGAGAAGGGGGTGGCGATCCTGGAACCGATCGCCCAGCTGCGTCATGTGCTGCCGGCAATTCTCCATCACCACGAGTTCTACGACGGCAGCGGCTACCCCCACGGCCTTGCCGGCGGAGACATCCCCCTGGAGGCACGGATCATTGCCGTGGCAGACTCCTTTGACGCCATGGTTGCGGACCGCCCCTACCGCAAGGGGCTGAGCATCGGCGAGGCGGTGGAGGAGCTGGTGCGCTGTTCCGGGAGCCAGTTCGACCCGGAGATCGTCGACTGCCTTCGCTGCAGGCTGGCAAGGCTGGCAAACGACCCATCCCTGGGTGGGGGAGAGTGCTTTGACAGTGGGGCGACGGTTTAGAGTGAGGGATACGTGGAGGATTTGTGGAGTCTGACAGGATAAAGTGGAACAGCCGATTCGCCTCCCAGGACTCTTTCCTGGGGCGCGGGCCATCACCTTTCCTGGAGCGGGAGATGGGGCGGATCAAGCAGCTCCTTTCCGGGAGGAGGGCGCTGGACATCGCCTGCGGCGAGGGGAGAAACTCTATCTTCCTCGCCGGCCAAGGCTTCCGGGTGACCGGGATCGACATCTCTGAGGTGGGGCTGGCAAAGGCCGCTTGCCGGGCGGCGGCGGAGGGTGTGGAGGTGGAGTTCGTACGCGCCGACCTGGAGAGGTTCCGCCCGGCAGGGAGGTACGACCTGGTGATCAACTTCAACTTCCTCCTGCGCCAGTTGATCCCGCTGGAGGTCGGGCTCCTCTCCCCCGGCGGGATCATCCTCTTCGACTCAATCCTGGCGATCCCGGCCATGCCGCCGCCGAGCAACCCAGATTTCTATCTGCAGCCAGGAGAGCTGTTCTCCCTCTTCTCCCCCTATGACGGAGAGATTCTCTTTCACGAGGAGTCGCAGTTGGGGGAGATGCCCACCGCACGGCTGATGTTTCGTAACTCAGGGGGCAACTAGCGTCGGCGCTGCTTGAGAAGGGCCGCGACCTCCTGCTCTATGGAGTGGCCGTCTATCCTTCCCCGCTGCAACAAAGCTCCCCAGCTGCTTTTGCCGCTCCTCACCTCCAGGAACAGCTTCTGCGCCGGCAGCCTCAACTTGCCGGCGATGAGGATGGCGATGATCACCTCCTGGTTGGTCGCACCCCCCCTGCGCAGCTCCGCCAGTTCCCCTTCGCCGATGAGCTGCCGGCGAAGCACGATCTCGTCCACCACCGCCCCTGCCAGGCGGGCACTGCCAGACCTTGCCTGTAGTGCCGCTGCCACTCGGCCCCCAAGGTTACTTGCGTTCAGGCCGTAGGGGGATATTAGCTCCTTCCAGTTATCCTTCCCCTGCTTTTTCTGCAGCAGAGTCTCGGCCCCTACCCCGGCAGAGGGGGCTACCCACCAGGCGATCCACATGTCGTCGGAGGAGGCTCCCCCCTGCTTCTTCATCACCACGGTACCCTTGTCCACGGCGAACAGCTGGGCGAAGAATGAGTTCTGGGTTGTCGCCAGGAAATAGGGGTCTGCCAGGGTAGGCTGGGCCGGATCATAATTGCGATCCCTGAAGCAGTGGCAGGTGATGGCCGGCATGGCCATCGCCTGCAGGGGTGGGGCGAGTAGGACGGCCAAGATGACCAGGGCGCGGCTGAATGTCTTTTCGATCATGGAATATTCTCTCCTGGGGTGGGCTGGCAGGCGTAGCGGACTATTTCATCAATTACGATTATAACCGCATCTCCCGCCTTCACCTTGACCTGGGTCAAGAGCGGCATCCGCGACCTTGTTGACACCTTTGGCCTGCATGGGCTAAAAGTGTTGACATGAAGCGCTTTCTCCTCCCATATCTCATCTGCCCCGCCTGCCTCCCCAGGGAACACCTCCTTGATGCCCTGGTGGAGTCGGAGGCTGATGGGGACATCCTGACTGGCCAGCTCTCCTGTCCCCGCTGCAGGCGGCGCTTCCCGGTGCGCGACGGCGTCGCCAACCTGCTCCCGGATCCGGACTCCACCCCCTCCGGCGGCCAGTGGCGCTACGAGGAGGGGGGGATGGCTGACCGCTACCTCTGGAGCCATTACGCCGAGCTGTGCGGAGCCGTGGCCAACGGTGCGGCCAATGAAGCCTGGGAGGGGCTGCTTGCCGGTGGCCATGGCCCATCCCTGGATGCCGGCTGTGCCGTGGGGAGGCTGACCTTTGCCATGGCTGGGCGGAGCGACTGGGCAGTGGGGTGCGACCTCTCCACCGTTTTCATCAAGGCAGCCAGGCGCCTGGCTCGGGAGCGGCAGATCACCTTCTCGCTCCCACTGGAGGGGGACCTGGTGGAGAACTTCAGTGTCAGCCTGCCCCAGGGTTGGCGCAGCGACAACATCGAGTTCGTCGTCGCCGATGCCCTGCGTCTCCCCTTTGCCAGGGATACCTTCCGCCAGGCTGCCTCCCTCAACCTGCTGGACCGGGTGGCATACCCCCTGGCTCACCTGTATGAAATGAACCGGGTAGCCCGCAGTGAGGGGGCATCCTTCCTCTTCGCCTCCCCTTTTTCCTGGACCGCCAGCGCCTCCCCGGAAGAGCGCTGGCTGGGGGGGAAGAGCAGCGGCGACTATCCCGGAAGGGGGGCGGAGAACGTCCGTTCCCTGCTTCAGGGGAGGGGGGGAGTCATTGCACCCCCCTGGCGGATAGCCGCGTCGGGGTGTGTGGAGTGGCGGATGCGTTCCCATTCCAACCACCACGAGCTTATCAGTAGCCAGTACCTGCTCGCCTCACGCTGAGGGGGAAGACGCCGCGCCGGTTGCGGCTGGGAGATAAATGAAAAAGAGAGAGAAACGGGATTACGGCAAGGAGCCGCTCAACCTGCTGGAGGCGGAGATAGCAATTGCCGCGCTCCACTCAACCGGGGAGTTCACCGTGCTGCGCCGTCTGAACCTGGAGAGGGACAGCCGCCTGAGCGGCAAACCGCTCAAGGGGGGGAGGATCGGCCTCTGTCTGGACACGGAGACTACCGGCCTTGAGCACGGCCGGGACAGGATAATCGAACTGGGGATCGTAGCCTTCGAGTACGATCCGGAAAGCGGGGAGATCAGACGCATTGTCGATCGCTACAACGGCTTCGAGGACCCGGGTGAGCCCTTGTCGCAGGTGGTCAGGGAGGTAACCGGCATAAGCGACGAGATGCTTGCCGGCAAGCGGCTGGACGACGCCAAGGTGCTGGAGCTGGCGGGAAGGGCATCGTTGGTGATCGCCCACAATGCCGCCTTCGACCGGAAGTTCGTCGAGGCCAGGTACCCGGAGTTTGCCGCCATCCCCTGGGGGTGCAGCGTCTCCCAGATCGACTGGCAGGGGGAGAGGATCGGCTCCCGCACCCTTGAGTACCTGCTCTACAAGTGCGGCGGCTACTGCATCAATGCCCACCGGGCCCTGGACGATGCCGAAGGGCTCCTTGGGCTGCTCCTCTGCCGCCTGCCGGTTTCGGAGCGGCCGGTTTTCGCCGAGCTCCTGAAAAACGCCTTTGCCGTTACGTCGAGGGTCTGTGCGATAAATGCCCCCTTCGATCGGAAGGATCTGCTCAAGCAGCGCGGTTACCGCTGGTACGATGGTGCCAGGGGGGGGAGCAAGGGGTGGTGGGTAAGCGTCTCCAGCGAACAGGAGGCTGAGGAGCTGGCCTACCTGGCGAGGGAGGTCTACCCGTCGGGTAACACGTCCAGCGTGGATATCGAGCGAATAGACCCCCTGGCAAGGTTTTCCGTCCGGGAGGGGTAGGGAGAAAGTTTGCGACGCCGACCGGCGCCGTCAGATCCTTCAGCCGCCTCCAGAACAGCCTGAGTGGCTGCTGGCAGCGGCCTTGGCGGCAAATGAGGAGAACTCCCTCTTCACCTCTGTTGAGCCGCAGGCAGGGCAGGGGGGAGCATCCTCCGCCGCACTCTTCTGCAGTTTTTCAAACGGTTTGCCGCAGGCCAGGCAGAGGTATTCGAATATCGGCATGGCGAACTCCTTCTTATATTCAGTTTGTTGAATATGTTAGCCCTTAATATTCTACCTGTCAACGGCCACATTGAAGGGGGAGAGGGGACGTGTCCCGGATGGTAAAAACGCCGTGGAGCCAGAAAAGGCTCCACGGCGTTTTTTTGTCTTGGGTGATACTGGGGGCTGCTCTTACTTAACGTCCAGGAGTTCCACCTCGAAGATGAGGGTGGCGTTGGGTGGCACTGCCCTGCCGGCGCCGCGGGCGCCGTAGGCCAGCTCCGGCGGGCAGACCAGCTGGGCCTTGCCTCCGACCTTCATCTTCTGTACCCCTTCGGTCCAGCAGGGGATAACCCCTGTGAGGGGGAACTTGATGGACTGGTTGCGCTTGTAGGAGCTGTCGAACTCCGTGCCGTTGGTGAGGGTGCCGCGGTAGTTGACCTCCACGACGCTGCTGGCCGTGGGGGATTTGCCGCTCCCCTCCTTGAGGGCACGGTAGACCATGCCAGAGGCAGTCTTGACCGCCCCTTTCTCCTTGGCGGCCTTGTCGATGGCCTCGTTGGCCATGGCAATGGCAGGAATCATTAGGGTTGTGGCGATTGCTGCAGTGATAAGACGCTTCATCTCTTCTCCTTGCAAGGTTGGATTTTGCTGCAACGGGTGGCATGGTAGCACCTGGAAATTCCCTCCGTCAATGCCCCTTTCGCCTTGTCAGAGCGAAACGCCGACGAAATGGCATACCACGCAGAAGCCGACTGCCATTCTCCCCCAGCGCTCGCTGGCTGAACCGCCGTGGACAGTGTGGCATGCCTGGCACATGTAGCCGTTGCTCAGGTAGTTGAAAGGCTGGAATACTCCCATGGTGACCATGGCCGTATTGTGGCACTCGAAGCAGATGTGCGCCTTGATCCTGACCAGCATGGCCGATTTCCCATTATGTCCCGAGTGGCAGTCGAGGCAGCCGATCTGCTTCGCCTCCCCCTCGAAGGCTACTCCGGCGAAGAGAGCGTGCCTGCTGTGGGGGTTTATCGCCCTGCTGCCGAAGAGCTCCTGGCTGTAGTGGCATTTGCCACAGATGGTGTTCTGCTCTGTTTTGCTCATCTTGGCAATGCTTGCCGGCCTGGCCTGGGGGTTGGCGGCGTGGGGGGCGAGGTCGCCGTGGCAGGCGCCGCACTCATGCAGCTCCTTTACCGGTATCTTTGCCATCCGCTCCATGTCGGCGTGGTTTGTCCCCTTCCAAGTCTCGTACTGCCGGGGGTGGCAGGTTTGGCAGGTGGAGGATGGGGGCACCTGCTCCTTCGGCTTGTAGGATTCAATGGGCTGGGTTTTCCATGTCCCGGCACAGCCGGCAAGCAAGAGAAAAGCGAAGAGGGCGATGATCGGTCCGGTTACGCTGCGGCTCATGGCGTGCCTCCTTATGGCGCGGGGTAGAATGTTATCAGTAACTTACTATAGCGTAAAAATGTGTAAGCTCAAGGTAGCGCTGGGATCAATAGCTGCCATGTATGGCGTGGGACGGGTTCTTCCCCTGCTGCGCAGTCATAGGGGTGCAGGTTTTTTTACAGTGTAAAATTTCTTTACACATCCTGCCAGGTCCCGTCAATGGCTGTCTTGCGGGGTGTCTACCGCCAGGTTGTAAAATTTCTTTACACTTTTCGCCAAACAGTCTCCTCGTGCACCTCTGTACCTCTGACAATGAAAGCCGTTTTGTTCCGGCCTGTTACAGGAATTTTTTTGAGGCCTCCTTGTGGCATGGAATCTGCTTTTTCAGAGCAGGAGGTCGCAGGTCATGGGCAGGATTCATTATCGTTTGAATGAACTCGGCTCCAGTTTGAAGGCTTTGCCACGGGAGACTCAATTGCCCGGCCGGATACTCATCGTCGATGAGGGCACGTGAGGCCTGTATGGACAGTAGACGGGAAAACCATGATTGGACAGTGGAATTATAAGAGTTATTTTTTCGTAACACCGATATTATTCGGATGGGGCACTAGGAACTATAATTTTACAACCCCTGAAAAATAGAATTGGGTCGTGATGGTGGGAAAATTTTCACCTTTGACGTACTGCCTGTCACTGCTCGGGCGGACAAAGCCCTGGCGCTGCAGGTCAGTTCTTCTGCGACCTGTGGCTAAGCTGTTCCGTGCTTGTCCCCTCGGCCATGAGCTCACGCACTGCCGCATTGCCGATGACCTGCAGTTCGCTGCAGGCGGTTAAAAGTAAGAGGGTGAATCCTAATAACAGGTAGCGCACCATGGGACTCTCCGTTGCCACGGTCTCTAACATACCGCATAAAATTAAAGTGAAATAATAAATACAGTATAATAAATCGGATGGCAACACTTTTTTCTGGAGATTTATGGCCTCTGGCTCCCTGGTCGGATTCACCTCTTCTTGCTGAACATCACTTTTCCCTCCTTGATGGATGAATATAACTATAGGCGTGAATTAATATTAATTTGCTTAACGGTCAAGTTTCCCCTGCCGATAAGGCTTGTACGTTCCTTATACCGTTTGCCTGGAGCAGGTCGCTTCGCACTCTCGGTAGGCGGGCCATTAAAGCGAAAGGAGTACTAGGCATGGGGAGAAAATTGGCGATATTACTTTTTGCGGGTGTTACACCGCTGCTGCTGAACGGCTGCAGTGGCAGTTCGAGCAGCGGCAACCAGGGATCAACCGCGGTCTCTGCCGCCGTTGCCAAGGGGAACAGTTCGGTGGTGGCGGACAAGGTCAGTGTCCTTGATGCCAGTGAAGGGGGGAGTGCGGGGAAGGTGACCGCCAAGCGCCTGGCGCTGCTGACAAGCGAATTCCCGACGACCGCCGACTGGAACAAGGACAAGACGAACGCCTATGTGCAGGACCGCTCTACCGAGGTCTTCAATAATGTCAACGAGATCCTCTGTATGGTCGGTCAGACGGGTTATGTGGCCATGGCCAGTATTGACGGTGTGCACCGCCCCTACAAGGCCCTGATCGACAAGAATCTCTGCAATGGGGGGGACAGTGCCAGCAAGGCAGGGGACAGCACCAAGGGGGATACGTCCAGTTCGGCACCCGATTATCGCGAATGGATAGTCGACTCCATAATCAACAGCGCCGGCAAGCTGGAAACAAGATTCTGGATTCATGAGAAGGCGGAGGGGGATGGCCCGGGAGGTCAGGCAAAGGTCATCAATGCCAAACTAGTGGTAAGCAAGACCAAGGACGAGGCGCCACCTTACGGGATCTTCCGCATAGACTTCAAGGCGTTCAGCGACGATGCGGACAGGGTCCCTCTGTTCAAGGGGCTGCTGGAAACAGTGCAGGACCCGGCAAGCGGCCTGGTTACCCTCCGCTTCGCCGATGCCGAGGAGAGCGGTCTTTTTTCAGAGGCTGCCGCGGTTTACAAGTCGAGCGAAACCAGCGGTTACGGCAGAGTGAGTCAGACCGAGTCTTTCGGCGGAACCCCCAAGTCCTATGACGCAAAAATTGCCTTCAATGCCGACTTCTTCCGCAGGACCGCCATCGGTGGGGGGGAGGACAGCTGTTTCGATCGCAGAAACTTCGAACAGTCCGCCTGGCGTTACGGGCTTTACGACTTCACCAGCGGCAACCGGTTCACCGTCAGGTCCGGGATACCGTTCAACACCAACGCGGACGGAGTCAGCGGCTCCTACGGCTGGATCGGCTACTGGGGGATCTGGAGCAATGGGCTCACCATCGCAAACGGGCAGCAGGTCTACAGCAAGGATTTTTCCTCGGGGAGCGTTGATGCTTACGTACTCAACAGCTATCCGGGAAAGCTGAAGAAACATACCAAGAACATGACCAATCTTGACGCCATCAGGAATATCCCATTTGAGGGGTACTTTGAAGGCCAGCCACCTAGCCAGACCATGTTCCGCATTATCTGGGACGGCAGCAGGTTGCTGAAGGTCGCCTCAGCACCCCAGGTGATGGGGCCGCCGGTCTGGACCGATATAAGTGACCAGGGTTTGGCGATAGACACGACACAGCTTCAGTTCGGAGAGTTGAACTTCTGGTCCCAGGCCCTGGGTGGACAGGTCAGGGTAAAGCTGGAAAGCTGTGCGCCTAGCATGGGCGATCCGGGGAAGATCAGCTGTGACGCTCCGGTAGGGTCCACCGAGGTGGTATTCTATGCCGAGGATATCATTTATCCAGGGGACCCTGTTCTCTCCAAGACCCTAAAGTGTTTCGACAACTGCCCCAGCGCCCCCACCAGCCAGGGGATGGAGTATGACGCCTACGGCCAGCCGACCACCAAGCCGCAGAACTTCTCACCCGGATTCGCGGGCTACGATTACTCCATGGATTCTACGGCAATGGTGCTGATGGATGGGGCCAATCCGGCCAAGCTGACCGCAGCCGGGGAGACGAATACCTGGGGGTTTAGCAGCGGCGCCCTGCTGGACGCCACCGCTCTGGACGCGGATTCGGGCAAGACCTATGGCGAGTTGCTCGCCTGCGACTGGAATCCGGCCCAGACCTGTGGCTGGAAGGCATGGGGGCTGCCCGTATTCTACACATGGGAAACAGGCCCAAACGACTGGAACAAGCTGGCATCTATCAGGAAGTCGTCTGACAACAGCTACGTGACCTTCGACCCGCCGGTCAAGGTGGAGTATACGCATTCCCAGTCCGATCCAACTGCCAAGGATTACAAGTACGATGGAGCCAAGTTCTTCCTGGATTATAACGGTTTCGGCCAGTTGAACGGCATCCCCGGAAAATGCATCGATACGACCACCGGCCAGGAGGTCATGGATTGCAGCGGCGCCAATAAGCGTTATGTTCCGGAGTTTTCCATACCCTCTGGGAGCACTGTGCAGAGCGGTTCCACCACCTACTATGTAAAGGCCCTGGACATAGAGCAGCGGATGGTCAAGAAAGATGCGGGAATCTGTACCACGGCGGGGGTGACTGCTCCAACCTCGACCATAACTCTCCCTGACGTTGCCAGTGAGGCAAGGGATCCGGCCATCGGCAGCGAACCGGCTTCAGTTGAGGTCAAAGTGATCGGTGGTATTGTCCAGTAGCTGGAGCTTCATCTTCTTCGCCGAGTTTATCGGGTGGCGGTGTCACGGCACCGCCACCATTTTTTGCCGAGTGCATAGAGAACAGTGGTGGCCAGGTTTGCGAGATCTGCCGTAGTTACTCTTCTCGGTTGAGTTTCATCTCCTCTATTACCTTGCCCATCCAAGGCATTTTCAAGTCGCCGGCAAACATTACCACTTTACCGACTCTCTATAGTTAGTGTATGAATGATTTGCATAGAAACTAATTTGTGTGTTCGGGGGCGTGCATGAATGCTGATCCTTGCGTGGAGAGCATCATCAACAACATAAGGCGGGTATTCCAGGCATTCAACGACTACTCCAAACGGGCGAACATGGAGACCGGCCTGACCGGCCCCCAGCTCTGGGCGATCAAGATGATCTCCGAGAACGGGCCATTGAGGGTCAGTGACCTGGCCTCCCTGTTGTTTGTCCGCCCCGGCACGGTGGTCGGCATTCTCGACCGCCTGGAAAAGAAGGGGCTGGTCTCCAGGGTCCGCTCGCAGCAGGACCGCAGGGAGGTCATGATCGAGCTCTCCCCCACGGGGAGGGAGCTGGTCTCGACTGCGCCGGGGGTTATCCAGGGGAGCCTGGTCCGTGGGCTGGAGACCATGGCGAAGGAGGATCTGCAGGCCATAGATGCGAGCATGACAAGACTCGTCGCCATCCTCGGCGTGCAGCACGTTTCGCCGCTGCTTATACGAGGTCATGCGGATATTGTCAGAGGTAAGGGCGAACTCCCTGAGTGTTGAGTTTGCCTTAGTCGTAGGGAAGTGCTGAAGGGGGCGGGGATGTCTGAATACAATATCGGAGCAAAGATAAGGAAGCTGCGTCACGACAGGAGGTTGACGCTGCAGAAGGTGTCTACGGATATCGGGGTGTCCACCGCCCTGATTTCCCAGATTGAAAACGGCCACATTTCACCACCCATAGCTACCCTGACGAGGATCGCCAGGTACTTTGACGTGAAGATGGTGGATTTCTTCGCCGAAACCGAGGAGCCTTGCCGTTTCGAGGTCGTCCGTGCAGCTACCAACAGGATGCAGATGGGCGTTTCGGCCGATGTGGCGGAGAAGCTGGCTGTGGAGATATTTGCCAACAGCCGTTTTGCAAAGAAGCTGGCGCCGATGATCGTCGATATCTCTGGAGCGTGCCGGGATGACAAGGGTCACAGCCATGGCGGCGAGGAGTTCATCTTCGTCATGGCCGGCAAGGTTGCGATCTGCTACGGTGACCAGAGCGTCGTGCTGGAGAGCGGCGACTGCATCTATTTCGACGCAGAGACCAACCACTCCCTCTGTTCGTCGGACGGCACCCCTGTCAAGCTTCTCTCCATCCTCTCCAGGCCGGGGTGAGAACTGCCTGTGGCTGCTAAATCAGTTGGGGGAACTGAAACGCTTTCTTTGCCTGGCGACATACGGATGGGTATCGTTCTGAATGCTTGATCTCTTTCGCGAAGAGGAATATATTGCTTCCGTTCATATCGGTGTTTGCTTTCAGCCGTTGCCTGTCAATCTATGTGAAATGGACAGGCTGGAGGGTGCATGGAGTCCGCAAGGTCCAAGGTCCTGGTGGTAGATGACGAGCAGGCAAACCTCATTCTGCTCAACACAATCTTGCGTGGCAGCCATGAGATACTCCTGGCAAGCAGCGGTTTAGAAGCCCTCTCCATCCTGGGAAGTGAGCTTCCCGACATCATCCTCCTGGATGTGATGATGCCGGAGATGAGCGGTTTCGACCTCTGTCGCATCCTCAAGGGGGACGAGCGCTACGGGGAGATCCCTGTCATCTTCATAACATCCCTGAGCGGCGGCGAAAGCGAGCTGCAGGGGCTCCAGCTCGGGGCGGTTGATTACATCTGCAAGCCGTTCAACATCGCCCATGTCAGGCTGCGGCTAAGGAACCAGCTGGAGCTCAAGCTGCGCAACGAACAGCTCAAGGAGCAGCGAGCCGCGCTGGAGGCGAGGACGTTTGAGCTGGAGAGCGCCATCAAGCGGATCAAGCACCTTGAGGGGCTCATCCCCATCTGCATGTACTGCAAGAAGATACGCAACGACAGGCAGCTATGGCAGAACCTGGAGGAGTACATCTGCGAGCATACCGACGCCTCCTTCACCCACGGCATGTGCCCTGATTGTCTCGACCGCTGCATGGCAGGTCTACAGGCCATGTTCGAAGGGGGGGACTCCCAGGGCAGCGGTCATATCCCTGCATAAACGCGGCACTCGCCGCGACAAATTACCATCCTTCCACTGCTTGAAGCCTGGCCTCCATGCTTCTCCATCCCACCTCACCATAGTTAAAGCCGCTCCTCATCATCCATGCTGTTGCGCTCACCCCCACGTCTGTTAGAATTTTCTGGTAGTTATAATTCGAGAATGGGGGTAACCCATGGCAATCAATATCCAGGTGATATTCTACAGCATGTACGGCCATGTCTACACCATGGCCGAGGCTGTTGCCGCCGGCGCTCGCAGTGTGGAGGGGAGCAGTGTTGAGCTGCTGCAGGTTCCGGAGCTGATCCCGGACGGGGTGCTGGAGCAGTACGGCGCCAAGGCGGCCAGGGCCGCCTTCGCCCATGTGCCGATCGCCACGGTGGAGAGGTTGGCAGAGGCGGACGGGATCATCTTCGGCACGCCGACCCGCTTCGGCAACATGGTGGCCCAGATGCGCAACTTCCTCGACCAGACCGGCAAGCTCTGGATGAAGGGGGCCCTGGTGGGTAAGGTGGGGAGCGTCTTCGCCAGCACCGGCACCCAGCACGGCGGCCAGGAGACGACCATCACCAGCTTCCACTCCACCCTGCTGCACCACGGCATGATCGTCGTCGGCGTCCCCTACACCGAGCAGCGACTGCTCAATATGGACGAGATAACCGGCGGCACCCCCTACGGGGCGACGACCCTGGCCGGGCCCGACGGTTCACGCCGGCCTTCTGAGAACGAACTGGCAATCGCCCGCTACCAGGGGGCGCATGTGGCGAAGATCGCGGCTAAGCTCAAGGGGTAATCTCAACAGGAGCGAAAGGGGGGTGTCATGGGATCGAAGGGGCGCGAAATAATCGGCATGGATGTGGACGAGCTTCTCGGCTTGCTGCGCAGGGCGTTCTGCGACGAATGGCTGGCCTACCACCAGTACTGGCTCGGTGCCAAGCTGGTGAAGGGGCCGATGAAGGACGCGGTCGGCGCGGAGCTGTTGCAGCACGCCACCGAGGAGCTCCTCCATGCCGACATGGTTGCCATGCGCATCATCCAGCTGGGGGGGACACCGGTCACCAAGCCGGCCGAGTGGTACATCCATACCAACTGCGGCTACGAGGCGCCGGACGACCCGTTCGTCAAGACCCTGCTGGAGCAGAACATCAAGGGGGAGCGCTGCGCCATCGGTGTCTACAAGAAACTGCTGGACATCACCAGGGACAAGGATCCGGTGACCTACAACATGGTCCTCACCATTTTGCAGCAGGAGGTGGAGCACGAGGAGGACCTGCAGGCTCTGCTGGAGGACTACGAGCTGCTGGTGCGGGCCATGAAGGAGTAGGGGGGATTTGAATCGACTCAGTTTCCCATTGGGGGCGGCAATGCCTTGGTGGAGAGTCTCCTGTGGGGAGCTGACGAAATCCCCCGGTATTTAATGCCATTGGTGAGGTAAACAGTCCGGCTATCGCTCTAAACGCTCTGGTAAGTGGGGCGGGCAGGTAGGAGGCTATCCTATATGACCAAGATGGAGGCGGCCAACCATGCCCGTTACCCCTCTGGATCCCATAGGGGATGGCATACGGTCCCGGTTGCAGTCATCTGCCGTGATCTGGATACAACCACTGACGGCCTGTCGAGCGTCGAGGCTGCCAGTCGCCTGGAGCAGTTCGGCCCGAACGAGCTGCAGTCATCCGGCCGGGTCTCGGCCTGGAGCCTTCTGCTGCAGCAGTTCAAGAACCTTCTCATAGTAATCCTGCTGATTTCATCCCTCCTCTCCGTTTTTCTCGGGCACGGCTACGAAGCCATTGCCATTGCCGTAATCGTCCTTTTTGCGGTAGCTCTGGGCTTCATCCAGGAGTATCGGGCAGAACTGGCCATTGAGGCCCTGCGGCGCATGGCTGCCCCGGCTGCGACGGTACTTCGCGACAACAGGGAGATCCATCTTCCTGCCCGGGAGATTGTTCCCGGTGATCTCCTCCTTCTCGTTGCCGGCAACAGGGTGCCGGCTGACGCGAGGATAGTGCAGAGCGTCAACCTGCAGATCGATGAGGCTCCCCTGACCGGGGAGTCGGTTGCCGTGGCAAAACAGTCCGATCCTCTGACCGGCAGTGATGTGGCGCTGGGGGACCGGACTAACATGGGGTATGCGGGCACGGTCGTAACCTACGGCCGGGGGCGCGCCGTGGTAGTTGCAACTGGGATGGAGACGGAATTCGGCAAAATCGCCCTCCTTATGCAGAGCGTGGAGAGAGGCAGAACCCCCCTGCAGGAGAACCTGGACAGGGTTGGCAGTGCTCTGGCCAGGTCCGCAGGCGTTGTGGTGGCGCTGATTGCCATCCTCGGCCTGTTCCGCGGCCAGCCCCTGGTTGATATGATAATTTTCGGCATTGCCCTTGCCGTTGCAGTGGTTCCGGAGGCACTGCCGGCTGTCGTAACCATATCCCTTGCCATCGGGGTGCAGCGCCTCGTCAGGCGTAATGCGTTGATGCGCCGCCTGCAGGCGGTGGAAACATTGGGGAGCGTCTCGGTAATCTGCAGCGACAAGACCGGAACGCTGACAAGGGATGAGATGACAGTCCGCACCATTGCCGTTGGCGGAGAGATGATAAGTGTCTCCGGGGGAGGCTATGCTCCCGAGGGTGAGTTTCTGGTTGACGGCAAAATTATTGCACCGACCTCCCACCTCTTATTGCTGATGCAAGCCGCCCTCCTTTCATCGGATGCTGAGCTGGTCAGGCAGGAGTCCCAGGATGTCTGGGAGATAAAGGGGGATCCCACCGAAGGGGCACTGGTTGTGGCCGCCGCCAAGGCTGGATTGGAAAAGGGGGAGGTTGAGGGGCTCTTCCCCCGCATAGCCGAGATACCATTCTCCTCCGAGTCCAAGAGGATGACGACGCTCCACAGCATGGGGGGTGGGGTGACGGCCTACGCCAAGGGGGCCCCGGAGGTTATCCTCGATGCGTGCGTCAAGGAGTACTCATCCCAGGGGGAGCTCTACCTGGATGCCGAAGGCCGGGAGCGGATCCTGGAGACCGCCCGCCGCATGGCAGGGGATGGGGAGCGGGTGCTGGCGGTCGCCACCAGGGGAGATGCTTCGCCGGAAAATGCTGAGCGGGAGATGACGTTCCTCGGTCTTTTCGGCATGATAGACCCACCGCGGAAAGAGGCCTGGGAGGCGGTCCGGAAATGCAGGGCCGCCGGGATAAACCCCATAATGATTACCGGAGACCATCCCTTGACAGCCCGTTCAGTTGCTCGGGAGCTGGGGATTCTGACCGGGGGGCGGGTGATAACCGGCGGGGAGCTGGCAGCCCTCGATGATGCGGCCCTGGAGCAATCCGTCGAAACGATTCAGGTTTATGCCCGCGTCTCCCCTGCTGACAAGTTGCGCGTCGTCACGGCCCTGCAGAACAGGGGGCACATCGTCGCCATGACCGGTGACGGGGTGAACGATGCGCCTGCCCTGAAAAAGGCCGACATCGGCATCGCCATGGGTATCAGCGGTACGGATGTGACCCGGGAGGCGGCGGACATGACCCTCACTGACGACAATTTCGCCTCGATCGTTGCTGCCGTGGAGGAGGGGAGAGGGATCTTCGACAACATCAAGAAATACCTGATGTACCTCCTCTCGGCCAACTGCGGTGAAATAGGGCTGATGGCCCTTGCCACCCTGATCTGGTTGCCGCTCCCCTTGAGCGCCGTGCAGATACTCTATGTCAACCTGGCCACCGACGGCTTGCCTGCCCTGGCCCTGGCGGTCGACCCTCCGGAGCCGGACCTCATGCAGAGAAGGCCCCGGGATCCGCGCAGCGGCATATTCTCCCGTCCGGTGTTAATCCTCATCCTGGCAGGTGGGATCTGGTCCGCGCTGGTCAACCTGCTCCTCTTTGTCTGGGCAATGTCTGCAGACCAGAGGCTGGAGTATGCCATGACCATGGTCTTCGTGAACCTGGTGATGATCCAGTTCTGCAAGGCGTACAGTTTCCGCTCGGAGAGGAATTCCGTTTTCAAGCGGCCATGGTCGAACCACTGGCTGAATGTCGCCATTGTCTGGGAGCTCGTACTGCTGCTGCTGATCCTCAACCTCCCATTCCTGCGCACGATTTTCGGCATTGTCCATCTCACCCTTGCAGACCTGGCAGTGGGACTCTCCGTGGCATTCTCGATTGTACCTGTTCTGGAGATCTTTAAATGGCTGCTGCGGAGAGGTTTTCTGAAATAGGGGTGAACATTCACCCTTGACAGAGTTTTTTTTATAAGAGATAACGGAATGAACGTTCATTCAGTTTGGTGGAGAGAGAGATGAGCAGGCCTGACAAGAGAGACGAAATAGTGCGTGCTGCCATGGAGCTTATCGCCGAGCACGGTTTCCACGGCGCACCCATGGCAATGGTGGCTGAAAGGGCCGGGGTTGCAGCCGGGACCATCTATCGATATTTCGAGAACAAGGATGTGCTCATCTGCGATACCTATGCCCAGCTGGAGGAGCAGATCCTGGGGGCCATCATGGCCGGATATCCGGAGGGTCGCCCGATCAGGGAGTGCTACCTGCACATCTGCAGCAGGCTGGTGCATTACTTCCTCTCCTCACCGATGGAATTCCGCTTTCTTGAGCAGTTTCACAACTCCCCCTACGGCGTTGCCCATCGCCGCGACAAGCTTTTCGGCAACAAGGAGAAGAGCATTGTCATGACTGTGTTCGAGGAGGGGCAAGGTCAGCAGATCATCAAGGATCTGCCGTTGCCGATCCTCTGCGCCCTCACCTTCGGGCCGTTGGCCGATGCCTGCCGGGATCACATCCTGCAGTTCATCGCCCTGGATGAAGCGTTGATTGACCGTATTGCCGAGGCGTGCTGGGATGCTGTCCGGCGCTAGCCGGCTCTGCCCACCCACAGGATAATCAGAATGAATAATCATTCGCAAATAGCAACGAGGTGCACCATGCAAAAAGGGATAGCAAGAGGGGTGTTGGTGGGGGTAGGGCTCTTTACGGCGCTGGTCGCCGGCTGCGGCAAGAAGGAGGCGGCCAAGCCGCCTCAGGCAGGCCCGCCCGAAGTGGGGGTCATGACCGTGCAGCCCGAGCGGGTGGCCGTCACCACCGAGCTCCCGGGGCGAACTTCCGCCTGTCTGGTGGCCGAGGTCAGGCCGCAGGTGAGCGGCATCATCCAGAAGCGGCTCTTCACCGAGGGGAGCGACGTGAAGGCGGGGCAGCTACTCTACCAGATAGATCCGGCAACCTACCAGGCGTCCCTCGCCAGCGCCAGGGCGGCGGAGGCGAGGGCCGACGCCAATCTCCTCCCGGCAAGGCTCAAAGAGGAGCGTTACCGGGAGCTGGTGAAGAGCAGGGCGGTGAGCCAGCAGGATTACGACAACGCCTTCGCCGGGTTGAAACTGGCCGAGGCCGAGCTGGCTGCAGCAAAGGCGGCGGTGGAGACGGCGAGGATCAACCTGGCCTATACCAGGGTTACCGCCCCCATCTCCGGCAGGATCGGCAAATCCTCCCTGACCACCGGCGCCCTGGTGACGGCAAACCAGAGTGCCGCGCTGGCCACGATTCAGCAGATGGATTCCGTGTACGTGGATGTCACCCAGTCCAGCGCCGAAATCCTTCGCCTGCAGCAGAGCTTCGCCAGCGGTCAGCTGCAGCGGGGTGCTGCGGCCAGGGCGAAGGTGAGGCTGATCTTGGAGAACGGCGCACCTTACCCGTTGGAAGGAACCCTGAAGTTTTCCGACGTCACGGTTGATCCGGCCACCGGTTCCGTGACCCTTCGCTGTCTTTTCCCAAATCCGAAGCAGGTTCTGCTCCCCGGCATGTTCGTCCGCGCCGTTCTCCAGGAGGGGGTGAAGGAGCAGGCGATCCTCGTCCCCCAGAGGGGGGTGACCCGCAATCCGTCCGGTAATGCGATAGTCATGGTGGTGGGTGCCGAGGAGAAGGTGGAGTCGAGGATAATCAAGGCCGAGCGGACCATAGGCGACAGCTGGCTGGTTGTAGACGGGCTCAAGCCAGGAGAGCGGGTCATCCTCGAGGGGGTACAGAAGGGGAGGCCAGGGACGCAGGTCAAGGCGGTCCCCTTCGGCAGCAAAGCGGCGGATAGCGCACCGGCCGGCGCGGCTGCAAAGCCCGGTGAGAAAAAGCAGTAGGCCGGCTCGGTCTCGCTTAGCCCAGACAGCGCAACATCAAGGAGCTTCATCATGTCCCGATTTTTCATAAACAGGCCGATCTTTGCCTGGGTAATTGCCATCCTGGTCATGCTTGGCGGCCTTCTGGCGATCAAGGGCCTACCAGTGTCCCAGTACCCGCGCATCGCCCCTCCGCAGATCACCATCAACGCCACCTACCCAGGTGCTTCCGCCCAGACGGTGCAGGACACGGTCACCCAGGTGATCGAGCAGAAGCTGAACGGCATCGACGACCTGATCTACATGTCGTCCACCAGCGACTCGGCCGGCGTGGTCTCCATAAACCTGACCTTCAAGGCCGGCACCGATCCGAACGTGGCCCAGGTGCAGGTGCAGAACAAGCTGCAGCTCGCCACCCCGCTCCTCCCCCAGGTGGTGCAGCGACAGGGGATCCAGGTGGTCAAGTCCACCCGAAATTTCCTCATGATCGTCGGCCTGGTCTCGGAAGACGGCTCCATGAGCCGCTACGACCTGACCGACTACCTGGTATCCAATGTCCAGGATATCGTCAGCCGGCTCGAAGGGGTGGGCGAGGTGACGATCTTCGGCTCCCAGAACGCCATGCGTATCTGGCTGGATCCGGCCAAGCTGAACAGCTACCACCTGACGACTAGCGAGGTTATTGCCGCCCTGCAGGCCCAGAACGCCCAGGTCTCTGCCGGCCAGTTCGGCGGTGCGCCGTCCATCCAGGGGCAGCAGCTGAACGCCACCATCAATGCCCGTTCCCTGCTGCAGACGCCGGAGCAGTTCAATGACATCGTCCTCAGAACCAACGGCGACGGCTCAACTGTGCGGCTAAAGGATGTGGCAGAGATCAGGATCGGCACCGAAAACTACGAAATCCTCTCCTATTACAACGGCAAGCCCCTGGGGGGGATGGCCATCCGCCTGGCCGCCGGCGCCAACGCCCTGGATACCGGGGAGCGGGTCAAGGCGAAGATGGCCGAGCTCTCCAGATATTTTCCGCCTGGGATGAAGGTCGTCTACCCCTACGACACCACCCCCTTCGTGAAGATATCCATCGAGGAGGTGGTGCAGACCCTGGTGGAGGCGGTGCTGCTGGTCTTCATCATCATGTTCCTCTTCCTGCAGAATTTCCGCGCCACTTTGATACCCACCATTGCCGTGCCGGTGGTCCTCCTCGGGACCATGGGGGTTCTGGCCGCTTGCGGCTTCTCCATCAACACCCTGACCATGTTCGCCCTGGTGCTTGTCATCGGCCTGCTGGTGGACGACGCCATCGTCGTCGTCGAAAACGTGGAGAGGATCATGACCGAGGAGGGGCTCTCCCCCCATGACGCCACGATAAAGTCCATGGGGCAGATCACCAGCGCCCTCTGGGGGATCGCCACGGTCCTTTCGGCGGTATTCCTCCCCATGGCCTTCTTCAGCGGCTCCACCGGGGTCATCTACCGCCAGTTCTCCATAACCATAATCTCGGCCATGATCCTCTCCGTGCTGGTGGCCCAGATCCTGACCCCTGCCCTCTGCGCCACCATCCTCAGGCCGGTCGGCAAGGGGGAGCACTTCGGCGAGAGCGGCCCCTTAAGCTGGTTCTTCCGCCGCTTCAACAAGGCGTTCGACTTCTGCCGCGGCAAGTACGAAGGGATCGTCGGCCGCTCCTTCGGCAAGCCGGTGCGTTACCTGCTGGTCTATGCCGTCATCGTCATCGCCATGGGGTGGTTTTTCCTCCATCTACCCACCTCCTTCCTCCCCGACGAGGACCAGGGGTTCCTCATCTGCCAGGTGCAGCTCCCCGCCGGAGCCACCCAGGAGCGGACCATCCAGGTGATACGCCAGCTGGAGCAGCATTTCCTGGAAAAGGAGAAGAAGACCGTAGATGGGATCATCACCGTTGCCGGGTTCAGCTTCGCCGGCCGCGGTCAGAACATGGGGCTCGCCTGGGTCAAGTTGAAGGACTGGAACCAGAGGAAGAGTCCGGAACTTAAGGCAAAGGCCGTGGCGAAGCGCGCCATGGGGGCCTTCTCGAAAATCCGCGACGGCCTGGCCTTCGCCTTCTCGCCGCCGGCGGTTCTGGAGCTGGGGGTGGCTAACGGTTTCGACCTGCAGCTGCAGGATCGCGGCGGATTGGGGCACGAGAAGCTGATGGAGGCCAGGAACCAGCTCCTTGGCATGGCCATGAAAAACCCCAGGCTCGTTGCGGTTCGCCCCAACGGCCAGGATGACTCCCCCCAGTTCAAGCTGGATATCGATGATGTGCGGGCAGGAGCACTGGGGGTATCCCTTGCCGACGTCAACAGCGTGCTGGCAACAGCCTGGGGTGGGTCCTACGTCAACGACTTCATCCAGAACGGCAGGGTGAAGAAGGTTTATCTCCAGTCCGCCCCCCTCCACCGGATGGTGCCGGAGGATATCAACCGCTGGTACGTGAGGAACAACAAGGGGGAGATGGTCCCGTTCTCCGCCTTTGCCAAGGCCCGTTGGCAGTACGGCTCACCACGGCTGGAGCGCTACAACGGCATACCGTCCGTTGAGATCCTGGGGCAGGCCGCCCCGGGGGTGAGCACCGGCGAGGCGATGGCCGAGATGGAGAAGATGGCGGCCCAGTTGACACCGGGTATCGGCTTCGAATGGACCGGGCTGTCATACGAGGAGAAGAACGCCGGAGCCCAGGCCCCGGCCCTGTACGCCATCTCCCTGCTGGTGGTCTTCCTCGCCGTGGCGGCCCTCTACGAAAGCTGGACCATCCCCTTCGTCAACCTGCTCATGCTCCCCCTGGGGCTGGTGGGGGCGGTGACGGCGGTCAAGCTGCGCATGCTCCCCAACGACGTCTACCTGCAGATCGGCCTGCTGACAACTGTGGGGCTCTCCACCAAGAACGCCATCCTCATCATCCAGTTTATCAAGGACCAGCTCCACCAAGGCCACGACCTTGTGGATGCCACCCTGGCGGCGGTGAAGATAAGGCTCCGACCGGTCATCATGACCTCCCTGGCGTTCTTCTTCGGCACTCTCCCCCTGGCCCTTACCAAGGGTGCCGGGGCGGCGGCCCAGAACGCCATCGGTACCGCCGTAACCGGCGGACTCTTGTCGGCAACCTTCATCGACCTGCTCTTCATCCCCTTCTTCTTCGTCATGGTGTCACGTCTCTTCGGCAGGAAGAGGTACAAGGCCCATGAAGGGGGAGCTGTCGCAGCCAACACCGGGGAGGTGAAGTGATATGAAACGCCCATTGCTACCCATCGTCATCTTGACCCTTGGCCTTGGAGGTTGTGCATCCATGGCCCCGAAGTACGAACGTCCGGCTTCTCCTGTGCCGGCCGCCCTGACGTCATCCGCGGCACTGCAACCAGCGGCTCCCCCCGCTCCGGCGGCGAAGCCAATGGCCGACATCCCCTGGCGCGACTTCTTCGTCGACCCCCGGCTGCAGAAGCTGATCGAACTGGCCCTTGAGAGCAACCGCGACCTGAGGATCGCCGCCCTGAACATTGAGCGTTTCCGCGCCCTTTACGATATCAGGCGCTCCGACCTATTCCCCAGGGTGGACGCCTCCGCAAGCGCGACCATCCAGAGGGTCCCCGAGGATCTCACCTCCTCCGGCAAGGCAAGCAACACCGCCCAGTATCTCGTCGGCCTGGGGATCAGCTCCTACGAGGTCGACCTGTTCGGCCGGGTTGCCAGCCTAAAAGAGCAGGCCCTGGAGCAGTACCTTGCCACGGAGCAGGCTCGGCGCAGCGTGCAGATCTCCCTGATCTCCCAGGTCGCCGCAGCCTATCTCACCCTGGCGGCTGACAGGGAGAGGCTGCAGCTTGCCAGGGAGACTCAAGTCAACCAGCAGGAATCGTACAGGCTCACCAAAAACCGCTTCGAGGCAGGGATCTCCTCTGCCCTCGACCTCAACCAGGCGCAGAGCAGCGTCGATGCCGCCAGGGTGGATATTGCCAGATACACCACCCTGGTCGCCCAGGACGAGAACGCCCTGAGCCTGGTGGTAGGCTCCACTCTCCCCCCGGGGCTGCTGCCCACTTCCCTCTCCACGAGCGCCACGGCACTGAAGGATGTCCAACCAGGAGTGTCGTCGGACGTTCTTCTCGGTCGCCCGGATATCCTCCAGGCCGAGGGGGAGCTGAAAAGTGCCAATGCCAACATCGGCGCGGCCCGGGCCGCGTTCTTCCCCCGCATAACCCTGGTCTCGGCCGTGGGGGTGGGGAGCGACGAGCTGACCGGGCTTTTCAAGGCAGGCTCCTTCGCCTGGAGCTTTGCCCCGCGCATCACCCTCCCCATCTTCGACGCCGGCAGCAACAGGGCGAATCTGGCAGTCGCCGAGGCGGACAGGAACCTGGCTGTTGCCAGATACGAGAAATCCATTCAGATTGCTTTCCGTGAAGTGGCCGATGCCCTGGCCCAGAGGGGGACAATCGACGAGCAGTTGGCTGCCCAAAGCTCCCTGGTCGATGCCGCTACCGAGAGCCACAGGCTCTCCGTGGCCCGCTACGACAAGGGGGTGGACAGCTATCTGCAGGTGCTGGATGCCCAGCGCTCCCTCTATGCCGCCCAGCAGGGGGTGATCGGGGTCAGGCTCGCCCGCCTGGCCAACCAGGTGACCCTTTACAGGGTGCTGGGAGGAGGGACGAAGTGACGGGACCACCCCCCGGGTGACCCGTGACATTCGGTTAAACGGTTGATGTTTCAGCAAAAAAAAGCCCCCGCGAAATGCGGGGGCTTTTTTTGCTGGTAGCCCGTCAACGTAGCTGACGGGCTAAATACTGCACCCTTCCTTGCAATGGGAAACAGGGCGAATACGGAATTTCTCGGTCCACATCTGCGTAATCTCCTTTCCATCGTGGTCTGGTCAACAGGTACATTCACTCTACAACGGGGAGAGGGGGCGCGTCAACAATAAAAAGACCAATACGGTCCTATTGGTCACTGCTTTTTGATTAAAGCTTATTGGCTTGACAATTCGATTTGTAAATTGTTAAAAAATAAGCTCTTTTTATTGATATGACAGGAGGAGACCAGGGAGACGGGGGATGGAACTTGTTTTCGAAAAAACTGAGCAGAAGGATGTTTCTGCAATCGGCGCTGGCAGGTGCACTGGCCATCGGTGCCGGTGAGAAGTCGCTTGCCAGGCTGATACCCACTGACAAGGGCTCCTTGACCCTTTTCAACACCCATACCCAGGAGCGGATCAGCGTCGATTTCAGAAAAAACGACGGCAGCTACGACATAGACGCCCTTAATGGGGTAAACTGGATACTGAGATGTCACTTCAGCAACCAGCAGACGGTCATGGACGTCAACACCATCGAATACCTGAACCTGCTGGACAACAGGCTGGGGGGGGGGAACGAGATCCATATCATCTCCGGCTACCGTTCTCCGGCCTACAACAGGTTCCTGGCAAGCAGCGGCCGTCACGTGGCCAGGCATAGCCTGCACATGTCCGGCAAGGCCATTGACATCGCCATCCCCGGTATCGACCTGCCGACTGTCAGGCGCACGGCGGTTGCCCTGAAGCTCGGCGGCGTCGGTTATTATCCCGGGGCTGGGTTCGTCCATATCGACTCGGGGAAATTCAGAACATGGTGAGATAATGTATCTCCGCCCAGCCCTCTTCCTGCTCCTGTTCGTCACGCTTACACTACCTCCGGCAGCAAGGGGGGAGTCGCGGAAGATACTGAATCTCTGCGGTATCAGCTACCCCAGCGATGAGAGGGTTGACTGGGAGTGCCACCGCCTGAGGAGAGGTGAGACTCCGGAGAAGCTCTTCGGCGACCTCTGGCCCGACCTGCTCCGCTTCAATCGCATCGACCGCCGTCACCTCTACCCGGGGGTCTCCATCAAGATACCGAGGAACCCCCGGGATATCGCCGGATTCTCCCCGCTCCCAGACTTCTACGAAGATGCCGCCCGGGAGGAGAAGTTCATCCTGGTGGACCTCTCCGAGCAGTTCCTCGCCGCCTACGAGTACGGCAGGAAGGTCCTCTCCTTCCCAATTGCTTCCGGCAACAGCAAGTTCCGCACCCCCACCGGCGACTTCAGGGTTTCCGCCTTCAGCCGCCGCCACAAGTCCTCCCTCTACAAGATCGAAAAGACCAACATCCCCTATCCGATGCACTACGGCCTGCGCTTCTTCGTCAACAGGCACGAGGTCTCCTTCTGGATGCATGGCCGGGATCTCCCCGGTTTCCCCGCCTCCCACGGCTGCATAGGTCTCTACGATGAGGAGATGCAGCGCAAATACTACCGCTTCTCCAAAGGTGGCAAGCTCCAGGATTCCCGCACCCTCTACGAATGGGTCGTCGGCCCGGCAGGGGAGAAGGACGACTTCTCCCTGCTGAAAAGCGGTCCCAGGGTGCGCATCGTCGGTGACTCTCCGCTGTAGGCGCTCACCCCTTCGCCATTACCGGCTTCCAGACCATGAATCCAGCCACAGGCTACCTGCCTGTGGCTTTTTTTGTCCGGACCCCCCAGTCGGGAAAATGTCGCAAAGCCTGCTAGAATTAGCTCTGATGCATCCCCATAACAGTCAAAGGAGATATGCCATGAAACGTCTGCTAGCCGCGATAGGTGCCATGATTGTCCTGCTCATGCCGGTTATTGCCTGTGCCTCCACCTGGAAGATAGATCCCGAGCATTCCCACATCGGCTTCAAGGTCAGGCACCTGATGGTCTCCAACGTCAGGGGGAACTTCGAGAAGTTTTCCGGCAAGGTGGAGATGAACGACACGGATATCGCCAGATCCAGGGTCGAGGTCTCCATCGAGACCGGCTCCATCAACACCGGGGTGGAGAAGCGGGACGAGCACCTGCGCAGCCCCGACTTCTTCGACGTGGCAAAACATCCGCTCATGACCTTCGTCTCCAGGAAGGTGGCCCCGGGGGCCAACGGCAGGCTGAAAATCAGCGGGGATCTGACCATCCACGGCATCACCAGGGAGGTGGTGCTGGATGTGGAGCCGATCTCGCCGGAGAGCAGGGACCCGTGGGGTAACATCCGCCGCGGCACGACGGCGAGCGCGACGATCAACCGCAAGGATTTCGGCCTGACCTGGAACAAGGCCCTGGAGACCGGTGGGGTAGTGGTCGGCGACGAAGTCACCATCACCCTGGAGGTGGAGCTGATCAAGTCCGTGGATAAGTGAGCCGGTTCAAGGGGGGGGGCATGGACGATATCTTGAAACAGCTGCTGGAGTGTGCCCCGGACGCCATCCTCGCCGCGGATCGGGGGGGGATCATCCGCTACTGGAACCGCGGCGCGCTGATGCGCGACGTAACCGACCGCTGGCAGAGGGAGAAGGAGCTGCAGGGGCGGCTTGCCGACTGCCAGGCCAGGCTGGGGGGGGAGGCCGGCGGATGAACCCTCCAGGTCACTGGACTGGCGTGCTCCAAGGCGGGTTCCTGCTGCTGGCGCTCCTTGCCCCTGCCGGCTGGGGAGCCGAATCCTACCGTTGCACCCCCACCCCCTGGGCCGAGATCGGCCCCTTCTACCGACCCGGCGCTCCAGTGCGCAGCAGCATCGGCAAGGGGTACGAGCTGAGCGGCACCGTCCGCTCGGCCAGGGACTGCTCCCCCGTAGCCAATGCCCGCATCGAGGTGTGGCAGGTCGGGCCAGATGGCCGCTACGACGATGATCACCGGGCCACCATCTACTCCGGCGCAGATGGCCGCTACCGCCTGCAGACAAGCTTACCGCCACCCTACGGCGGCGGCAGGCCCCACATCCATTTCGTCGTCGACGCCAGGGGGTATGACGGAGTCATAACCCAGCACTACCCGCTGAAGGGGGCCAAAAGAGCCGGCTTCGACCTGGTGCTGCTCCCCGAAACGGCCGCAAGCGGCAGCCGGGGGAGGGACCCCCTGGGGCGGCCGAGATAGGCCTGCAGGAGGGCTGGGTGCAAATCCTCCGAAGCTGCTAAACTTCTCGGTTGAACATGTGCCATTACTAATCAGTCAGATGCTACTGCCAGCTTGGAAGCTTTTAGAGGAAAGGAGAGGGTGGATGGTTACCAACGGCAGGAAACAGTCACTGGACGTGCCGGAGGACACACCTCTGCTCTGGGTTCTGCGGGAACAGCTGCAGCTGATGGGGACCAAGTACGGTTGTGGTGCAGGTCTCTGCGGAGCATGCACGGTGCTCGTGGATGGCGAGGCCAAAAGGGCCTGCAGTACCGCGGTCGGAGAGGTGGCCGTCCCTGGGGTGAGGCAGGTGGCAGTGGTGGAGGCCGGTGTGGCGGTGGTGGCCGACGGTTTCTGGCAGGCCACGAAGGGGCGCGAGCAGTTGCAGGTGATCTGGGATGAGGGGGAGGGGGCGAGTGTCTCGACCGCGGCAATGGCAAAGGAGTACGCCCGCCTGGCAGCCACCCCCGGCATGGCAGCCCGCAAAGATGGTGACGCCCCGGTCGTCCTGGCCCGCGCCGACAAGCGCTTTGAGGCTGAGTACCAGGTACCCTGCCTGGCCCACGCCCCCATGGAGCCCCTCAACTGTTTCGTTGACCTGAAAAAGGATAGCTGTCTGATCCGCACCGTCAGCGGCGTGGTGGTAGCCCTCTGCGATTATCCGCTCATCTCCCCAGCCCCTCCCATCGGAGGGAGGGGAGCCTTTAATCCCCTCTCCCCAGGTGGGAGAGGGCTAGGGAGAGGGGGGGATGCGGGGATCGCAAGAACCTAATCGGATAGCGTTGATCCAGGGGGTGACTTTATGGGGATATTGCAGGAGTTCAGGGAGTTCGCCGTCAAGGGGAATGTGGTCGACATGGCGGTGGGTATCATCATCGGCGCGGCATTCGGCAAGATCGTCACCTCCTTTGTCGGCGACGTGATCATGCCGCCGGTCGGCGTGCTGGTGGGGGGGGTGGACTTCTCCGATCTCTCCTTCGTCCTTAGGGAGGCGGTGGAGAAGAAGCCGGCGGTGGTCATCTCCTACGGCAAGTTCCTGCAGACGATCATCGACTTCACCATCATCGCCTCGGCGGTGTTCGTCATGGTGAAGGTGGTCAATACCCTGAAGAAGAAGGAGGCGGCCGCGCCGCCACCGCCGGCAGCACCATCCGCCGAGTCCCTGCTCCTGTCCGAGATCAGGGACATCCTCAAGGAGAGGAAGTGACCTGGCCGGAAGGCCTCCGACCGCGGCGTCTCTGATGCCAGCACAGGCCTAATCACCTGTTGACAGCGCCATCCGGGCGTATTAATGTGAGGGCACTTTTATGTGATGGGATGAATGATGGCGATGGAGACATAAGTGTGACAGCATTGAAGCCGCTTTACCCGAACACCGGTGAAAGCGGCTTCTTGCGTTCCGGCGGGGAGCGGATTATTAAATCGCATCCAGGCCTGCAAACGAATAAAAATGTGCGGATTTGCCATCCGCAAGCATCTTCACCTGAACATAGCGAGGAGCACTAAACATGAAACACTCTATTCCGGCAGCTATCATGCTGCTGGCGATCTGCCTCGGGGGGTGCGCGGGGAGCCTTCCGCCGCACGAGGCGTTGAACCAGGCGGTGACAAAGAGTTTCCAGTCATCAGGCTACAATTACAGGACGCAGACCAGGATTGCCAACCTGGTCATTCCTCCGCAAGAGGGGAGCGAAGAAAAGGACAAAAAGAGCCGGATGAATCTCGCGGCCGGTTTGGAGGTCATCCGGGGGTTTTCCGTCAGGGCTGACGGGGCGATCGACTCTAACACAAAGAGGTCCGAGGTGCTGTATGACTTCCATTATGACAAGGACAACGTGGAGGTCTCGATCAGGCTGCCGGTAATGGTGGATTACAACACTCAGACGATCTACGTGGGGAGTTCGATATTCACTACGGTCCTGGAGGTGGTCAAGCCGCTGCCTGCTTCAATGAGAGGGAAACTTATCCGGGTAAACATCGGCGATCTGCTGAAGGAGGGCGCGGCAGCCAAGCCAGAGCTTGCCACTCTTATCGGCATTGATCGCTTCAGTCCGGACGGTTTCGACCAGATGAACGGTGCCATCAAGGCTGCGGTCCAAAGGGGAGTAGCCCGGCTAAACGATGCCGGTTTCAGCGATCAGCCCCTCTCCGGGGAGGACCGGAAAGCTGGCATCAAGAGGCGCATCCGCATGCAATTGGGGCAAGGGGAGTCGCTCCCCTTTCTGCTGGGGTTAGCCGACGACATTGCCCGGGAGCTGCTGCAGATCAAAGCCATTACCAAGGAGGCGTACGATGCCGTGCATGCACTTGCCGACAGGCAGCAGCCTGCCGGCGAGATTGAAAAGATCCCTCTGACGGTGACTGTCGATGCAGGAATAGACCCGGATGGGCTTGTGAGCTACATGGAGGGCCGGTTGAGTGTTGTCGAAGGGGCTGAGGGGTATCGGCTTGAGCTGGAAAATGTCAGCTCCTTCACCAATTACGGTTCGCCGCGTTTCACCATGGTGCCGGAGAGCAGCGGGGTGGTGGATTTAAAGGAAATTTTGCAAGCTCTTTCGCCCGCTGCAGCAGATGATCAGGATGACGAGTCCCCGGATGAGGATGACGTCGCCCCGGAGCACAGCGGAGCGGACGGAGTGCTAGCGACGTGAGTTTGTGCTCGATTGAAAGAAAGGCATAAGGAAAACATAAGAAATAAGAAAAGCATAAGGGTCAAATCGACACTCTTGATAAAGTAAAATGTGTA
>Ga0209314_10000074_pt1 | contig 39111 bp, 42 predicted proteins | sample I19B2metaG_FD_184146 | JGI IMG/M metagenome (GOLD analysis project Ga0209314, IMG submission 184146) | Lake sediment bacterial and archeal communities from Gulf of Boni, Indonesia to study Microbial Dark Matter (Phase II) - ​I19B2 metaG... | ecosystem: Environmental > Aquatic > Freshwater >... | reverse complement strand
TGTTTTGGAACGCTTGCGCGTCACTCGATACAGGTCTTGGCCCACCCTAAAGTCGAACTCGACCTCCATTTCTCTTTGCCCCAGATGGATAAGCTCATCGTCGCTTTTAGCCCGAGACTTTCCCCATAGCGCCCAGGTGATAGCGTCAATCAGTGCCGACTTGCCATTACCGTTATCTCCACAGAGGCAGGCTAGATGAAGGCCATCGAAGTGGAGTGGGGGCACATTATCCCGATAGCACATGAAGTTGCGCAGGAAGAGCTTTGAAGGTATCATCTTTAATCTTCCTATCCGGATTTCTTCGTGGGTGTCGGGTCCCTGACCCGACCCGAATCAGCCTCCGAAGATTCCGTCAGGTCAGGGACCTGACAGGCACCTATAATTGTGGGTAGGTTGCCCGACGTCGGGCAACTCGAAGAGTCTTGTCGACCTACCCGATATGAAGTTTTCGGACCGCCTCTACATTTTAAAAGCAGCCCCCTTAGGGAAAACTCATCCTCTCTCCATAGGCTGGTAGACGCACTTCGATGCCGGTATCCTCAAGGTGACGGACAAAGTAATCAGGGTGCTCAGTGTGAATAGGGATAAGGGTCTTTGGGGCTATGTTTCGAATGAGGTCCAATAGCTCAGGACCAATGGCATGACCTGAGGCATGGAGCCCCCGCTCGTTTGGGGGTATCACCCATTCCCCGTCATCTTGCTGGACTGGCAACCCCACTGTCCGGATACCAAAATGCTCCAGCCAGTTATGAAGGCGCCGGAAGTCCATCGCTTGTTCCTCGTTGTGGGCTTCGCTGGATGAGTAGATGTAGATGCTTCCCTCTTGAGGCATGATATCGGGAAGCTCGTTGATGTCGAAGAAGCTGAAACAGAGGATATAGGAGTCCTGGCGATTTCGGATTTCCTCTGCTGTTACTAACTTAGCTTGATATTCATCACGGATTTCCCTTTCCCACCTATCTAGCTGTGCCTTGACATCCTCATAAATACGAATAACTCTATCTGATTCGATCTGCGGCACTTCCTGGGATACATAGCGCATAGCTTTCAAGAGATAAGCATCTTTAGCCATAATCACTAAGCCACGATTGGTTTCCTCAGCTACCTGGCGAAAGGTGAGGAGGCGCTCAACATTTCGAGGTCCGAAGTCGGCGACCACCAGGGCTTTGGCTTCCTTAACCGTCTCCAGGGCTTTGTCGTATACTTCCTCCTCAGTTCTCTCTGTCTGGTTCCTTTCCACATTGGTTCCCTCACATATGAGCACCGTCGGCCTTAGCTGGGCAGCAGACTCAATGAACTTCTCTGAGAGGTAGCCTCTCCTGCCATGTAGCCTTAAGTCACCGGTATAGACTACCCACCCTGAGCCGGTTTCTACAGCAAAGGCTGTAGCGCCGAAGATGGAGTGGTCCACCGGGAAATGCTTTAGCTGAAAAGCCCCCAGACTTTGAGCTGCCTCCAATTCTTGTGCTTGAAGCCCTCGACCACCGGGGTTTTTCCGCCAAAATTTCAAGGCTTCCGGGGCGAGGCCCTGAGAATCTAAAACCCTGAAAGGTCTTTGTTCAGCCGGACATTTTTGCCAAGAAGCAGCCTGAATTACTCCATCAACTTCCTCTTTAGGAATGGAGTAGCAGACCTCCTTCTCGAAATCGCCCTTCCCGCTATCTTGCATGGCTTTAGCGATAAAGGCGCTCATGGCGGTGGAGTAGATGGGGATATCCTGACGGAGGAAGGAGATATAGCCGCTATGGTCAATGTGGGCATGGGAGAGAAGCACGCCATCTATAGTCAGCTCTCCATAAAGGGGGGATGATTCGAATCGGCACCAAAGAGCGTTACCAGCAATGTCATCACGGTAGATACCACGCAGAGGGGGCAAAAGCTCCATCTCCAGGAGGTCGAGCAACCCAGCACTAGCCCGGGGCTTGAGGTATTCCTCAAAATAAAGGTAGCGCCGGGCGAAAGAGGTGCCGAAGTCGAGAAAGAGGGTGGTTTCTCCTTCTTCCAGGAATACCTTGTTCCCTCCGATTTCGTTGATGCCACCATAGAAATTCAGGCTGAGCATTCCATGACTATTATACTACTTTAAGCACCATCTCTTTTGAGCAAAAGATGAGGTTGTTTATTAACGCTCGTAGGGACAGACCTTCAGGTCTGTCCAAGATTCGGACTCCGATTTATCGGAGCCTTTTTGTAGCCAGGCTATCCGAAAACTCTATATCGGGTAGGTTGCCCGACGTCGGGCAACCTACCCACAATTTCTCTGACACGTTTATAGCTTAACCCATACCAGAGACACCATTGCCTCCAATGGCTCGTAGGGACAGACCTTCAGGTCTGTCCAAGATTCGGACAGGTTTAAAAACCTGTCCCTACATCTACTTTTGAGCAAAAGGCGAGGTTGTTTAGCCACATCCAATTGTCATTCTGAGGAAGCGAAGCGACCGAAGAATCTCAGAGATTCTTCGTCGTCCAAACTCATTTGGACTCCTCAGAATGACATTTATTAAATACCCTCAAGAGATCTTGCTTGACCACGCTAGTTCAATTACAATGATGAGGGTGACGAAGGATGTTTGAACTTCTATCGGAGAAAATAGGGGATGTTTTCAAGAAGCTGAGTGGGAAGGGAAAGCTCAGTGAGAAGGATGTGGATGAGGCACTGCGTCAAGTAAGGCTGGCGCTCCTGGAAGCAGATGTGAATCTGAAGGTGGTGAAGGAGTTTACCTCCAAGGTGAGGGAGCGCTCGCTGACTAGCCAGGTTTTGCAGAGCTTGACCCCAGCTCAGCAGGTGATAAAAATCGTCCATGAGGAGCTTATCGCTATCCTTGGTGGCAAGCAGAGTTGGCTCGTTCCTGCTGGTCATCCCCCTTCTAGATTGATGCTGGTAGGGCTTCAGGGCAGTGGCAAAACAACTACTGCCGCAAAGCTGGCCTTACACCTGAGGCGCTCAGGACAGCAGCCCCTACTGGTGGCGGCTGATACCCGTCGACCGGCGGCTATAGAGCAGGTCATTATCCTGGGTAAGCAACTTGATATTCCTGTTTATGCTGAAGACCAAAAGGTGGCACCGGCAACTATTTGTACTCAGGCTGTTCAGCGGGCTAAGGAGTTGGCAGCTAGCTGGCTGGTAGTGGATACCCAGGGTCGCCTCCACATCGACGAGGCGATGATGGAGGAGCTGGTAGAGGTGAAGAAAGCGCTTCAGCCCTCTGAAGTGCTGTTAGTTGTTGATGCCATGACGGGGCAGGAAGCAGTGCGGGTAGCTGAAGAATTCAACTCCAGGGTGGGACTAACGGGGCTAATACTGACCAAGATGGACGGGGATGCCCGAGGCGGTGCTGCTCTATCTATCAAGTCGGTTACCGGGGTGCCGATCAAGTTCATTGGAACTGGGGAAAAGGTTGATGCTTTTGAGCCTTTCTATCCTGATCGCCTGGCTTCTCGTATCCTGGGTATGGGGGATATGCTTACCCTTATCGAAAGAGCGGAGAAGGTGCTTGATGAGCAGCGGGCCAAGGAGATAGAAAAGAAGATGCGCACTGCTACTTTCAATCTGGAAGACTTCCTGGAGCAGCTACAGCAGGTGAAGAAGATGGGGTCTCTCAGCCAGTTAATAGAAATGATTCCTGGCCTTTCCTCTCTGTCTCGCCGGCTGCCCGAAGGGACGGACGAAAAACAACTGAAGAAGGTGGAAGCGATAATATACTCTATGACCAAAGAGGAGCGTCAGCACCCTGAAATAATTGATGGTAGTCGGCGAAGACGCATTGCCCGGGGTAGCGGAACTGCACCCCAAGATATCAATCGGCTGGTTAATCAATTCCGCCAGGCACAAAAGCTAATGAAGCAACTAGATTCAGGGAAAGCGGGCATATTGTCTAAGCTGAAATAAACCCCACCCCGTGGGCGGGGTATTGACCGCGCCCTTGGCCAAGGGGATGTTGCGCCCCCCTGGGAACCCCAGCGAGCTGTTAATAACTCTAGTAAAGTTTATTCCAGGTAATCCTTTAATTTCCTACTACGAGTAGGATGACGTAACTTACGCAGTGCTTTAGCCTCAATTTGTCTGATTCGCTCTCGGGTTACTTTAAATTCCTTGCCTACCTCCTCTAGGGTGTGGCCTCGCCCATCCTCCAGCCCAAACCTTAATCGGAGCACTTTCTGCTCCCGAGGGGTGAGCGTATCTAGCACACCGGATATCTGCTCCTTAAGCAATTGATAAGAAGCAGTATCAACGGGGGAGGCAATCTTACGGTCCTCGATAAAGTCCCCTAAGTGAGTGTCTTCTTCTTCTCCAATGGGGGTCTCCAAAGAGACTGGTTCCTGTGATATTTTCATGATCTCTTCTACCTTCTCTGGAGGCATTTCCATTTGTTGGCTAATCTCTTCGATGGTTGGCTCCCGGCCGTATTCTTGAGTTAAACGGCGGGTTGCCCTATGGAGTCTGGTAATAGTCTCTACCATGTGCACCGGGATACGGATAGTCCGTGCCTGGTCGGCTATGGCCCGGGTGATCGATTGGCGAATCCACCAAGTAGCATAGGTACTGAATTTATAGCCTCTGCGGTAATCAAACTTCTCCACTGCCCGGAGGAGACCTATATTTCCCTCTTGGATGACATCGAGGAAGGACATCCCTCGTTCTATATACCTCTTAGCTACACTGACTACCAGCCTCAGATTGGCTTCGACGAGACGTTCCTCTGCCCTCGCTCCTTTTTGCTTAATGCCCTCTAGATGCCTTTGAAATCGTTCCTCAAAAGGCTTAAGGCTCTTAAGAAAGTTGGGGGTATGAAGTAGGTCACCTAGCTCGGTGGGCAGTCTTCTGTCAATAGTGTCGAGAAGTTCGGAGGGTAAGAGGGAGCTGGCCAGGGAAAGGTCTTTTAAAGATTGCTCCACTTTGCCCCGGCTCTTATCTATTCTCTGGGACACAGCTTCTATCAATGGCTCACTGAGTTCTCTATCTAAAGCAGCTCGCAATTGAGGATTGGAAATCCTCTTGACCAGAGGTTCATGCGGAGTCAAAGCGAGTTGCTCCTCTACAGCCTGGAGAAGAGGGAAGGCTTGTTCTAGTCGTCCTAGTAGAACAGTAACCACGTCCACAGCCGATGGCGGTTTCCCTAATCTGGAGGAGCATTCCCTCTCTATCTCGTTGACATAATCCTTTTCCTCTTTGCTCCTAGCCAAAGTCTTCTCTTCCTCTGCGGTAAGGAGAGGAATTCTGCCAATTTGACGCAGGTATAGGCGCACCGGGTCATCAGCTAACTCCAGTTGTTCCAGATCTAACCTGGCTTCTAACTCTGGTGGAGTTTCGACTTCCAGGCCCTTCTCTTCCTCTGGGGGCTCTACCTCTTCACTTTCCCCGGGTAAAACGGCATGCTCCTCTTCTAACGTTTCAGGTTCTAACTCAGAGCTAGTCTCCGTGTCTTCAGCGGCCCAGCGCTCACTCTCCTGCTGGGGAAGCTCTGGGGCTTGCTTCTTCTTTTTAGGACTCATACTTTGTCTCCTAGCTCTTGGCTTTACTCTTCCTGTGAAGGAAGACCTCCCTCAGTTGGGTATTGAGCTTTAATGCCAGTTGTTGTATCTCTTCTAATTCAGCAGCGTTGCCCTCAGATTGGACCTCTGAAATTAGCCACTCCTCTTTTGTTTTTAGGTCCCTTATCCATCGCTCCTGCAAGCGGTAAAGGCACTCACGGAGAGCATGTTCTTGTTCCTCTTCATTCAGCGGAGGAAGAGCTTTGCTCAAAAGGGCATCTAGATGCTCCTCAAGGGTGGCATCAAGCCCTTGGCGCATTGAATCTAGGTCAGTAGCACTACGCCAAGCAAGGAAAATTTCACGATTTTCACTATGGGGAAAGAGATCAGCGGAGAGCTCTGTGGCATGGCTCCTTAGCTGTGGGTAATGCACTAGCAAAGAAAGGCAGTATTCCGCCAGCGGATCTTTGGAGGATAGAAGAGGGATGAGCGTAGAAGGTTGCACTATTTCGCCTGCCCCTTTTAACCTAGCTGGTCGCTTCAAGCGACTAAGAGCCGAAGCTAGGTTTTGCTCATCTATAGCTACCAGGCGAGCTAGTTTTTGCAGATAGTGAGCTTGATGGACGGGGTCTTTAATCTCCTTAATGACTGGTAGGAGCTGATCTACAGCTGAAGACCTATCTTTGAGTTCGGTCAAGTCAAGTTTGGAAGCCACCGTATCGAAAACATAGTCAACCACTGGCGTAGCTTTCTCTATCAATTGTTGCCACTCTTCGGCGCTTTCTCTTATGATTTCATCGGGGTCTTTACCCTGAGGCAAAAAGGCAACCTTCCACTCTGCATCATAGAGATTTTCATACTTTACGTCTGTCCATCCCGGAACAGACACCGGTTGACCAAAAGTCTGCGCAATCACCTCTTGCCCTCGCAGCATCGCTATTTCACCAGCAGCATCAGCATCGAGGGCCAAGGTAAGACTTTTGGTCAGCTTCTTGATTATGCCCACCTGCCTCTCAGTAAGGGCAGTCCCCAAAGAAGCAACTACATTCTCAAAGCCATACTGATGGGCAACAATAACATCCATATAGCCCTCTACCACCACTGCCAGGTTTTGCTTTCTAATAGCCGATTTAGCCCGGTCAATACCATAAAGGGCACCACTTTTATCAAATACAAGGGTCTGCGGTGAGTTGAGGTATTTAGGCAAGGAATCATCGAGGGCTCGTGCTCCAAAGCCACAAACCCTTCCCGCAATGTCTCGAATGGGAAACATCAGTCGATTGCGGAAGCGGTCGTAGGTTCCCCTCGAATCCTTCCCTTGGAAGGATTCCTTCTCCACCAGCAGACCGGCAGCTACCAGCTCATTCTCCTGATAGCCTTTTTTCACTAATTGCTCCCGCAATGCTTCCCAACTATCGGGGCTAAAGCCCAATCGAAATTCCTCAACCGTTTTATCCGAGATACCCCGCTGGGCTAAATAACCTCGGGTTCCCTCACCGGCTGAGGAGCGAAGAAGCAAATAATGGTAATATTCGGCGGCAGCTTCATTCATCTCCTTCAATCTCTCAGCCTCTCCTTTGCTCTCCTCGTCTTGCTTGGTAATAAGGGGAACACCTGCCTTTTGTGCCAGAATTCGCAGTGCTTCACCAAAGTCAACTCCTTCCTTTCTCATCACGAAGGAGAAGACGTCACCTCCTGTCCCACAGGCTCCAAAGCAATGCCAGCTCTGGCGCTCGGGGAAAACATAGAAGGAGGGGACCCTTTCTGCATGGAAGGGGCAGAGGGCTTTAAAATTGCGTCCCGCTTTTTTCAAACCGGGGACATAATTGGAAACTAGGTCCACTATGTCCACTCTTTGCTTTATTTCATCAATAACGGCCATCTAAAGCTCCAATTTCGGAGGCAGCTATGGAACCCCACTAGCGCCCACTCCTCAATTTCCTATACCTATGGCTTACAACCTAACTACCGGTAACCTCCTTAGCTGACAAAGACCATTGACCAGTCTTGCCAAACCGACGCAGGTAACGGAACATATCCAATATGGCCCAGACACCGAGGCCTCCCCCAGTGATGAACTTAACGAATCCCCAAAAGATTTGCCCTCGGTAGAAGCGATCGAAACCAAAAAAGCCGAGGATGATCCCAAAGAGCAGCAAGGTCACCAAGTTCCCCCACCACTGTGTGCTTCCTATTTCTCTTATGGCTCACCTCCTTTAGTTTTATACTTAAGAGCCCCGCAGTTATCTTAATTATATATCCTTTTCACCCCCTCTACATGGAGAGCGTTTAACAATCCTAATTGTCATTCTGAGTAAGCGAAGCGACCGAAGAATCTCGCTCAGGGTAAACTCCGCTGAAGAATCTGAGACCTTTCCCCTTCACGGAGCCTGCCCTGACGAAGGAAGGGTTCAGGGTCAGGGTGACAGTTAAACAGTCTCCTACATGGCACTTTATCTCTTCCATCCCCTTCTATAATGTTCAAAAAAGCCCCGATTCATCAGCTACTCGAAGGGCATACTGGTCAGTCATCCCAGCAATATAGTCTACCACCCTTCGGGCCAACGGTTCGTTATAGAGGGCATACTCCCGGGGTAGCTTTTCTTCGTGTTTCATAAAATGCTCATAAAGCAGACGAACCACTCTCCTGGCCTTAGTCGCCTCTTCTTTTGCCAAGCTGATGTCATACACCCTTTCAAAAAGGAACTCCCTTAGGGCATTCATTGTCTCATTCACTGAGGGGCTCATGCCAATAGTCGGTGGTATTTGCCCCCTTGTCAGGTCCTCACCTCTAGCTGCCCAGGAGTAGTCTACAATGTCACAGATTATGGTATTAATTCGCTCAGAGGGAGAATCCCCCAGCACAGAGATTGCTGAGGGAGGAAGCTCGCCCTGCTCAATAATGCCGGCTCGCAAAGCATCGTCGATATCATGATTGATATAGGCAGCCACATCAGCGATTTTGCATACTTGCCCTTCCAGGGTATTTAAGGTTTCCCACCCCTCACCTAGAATGTCCACTCTCGCCTTTGAGTGCTTCAAAACGCCTTCTCTTACCTCCCAAGTGAGGTTGAGTCCCTCCCCTCCTTTCTCTAGGAAATCTACCACCCTCAGGCTTTGTTCATTATGCCTGAAGCCGAAGGGTGAGATGTCATTCAAGACCTCCTCTCCTATATGACCAAAGGGGGTATGCCCTAAATCATGCCCTAAGGCAATCGCCTCTGTCAGGTCTTCATTGAGATTTAAAGCACGAGCTATGGAGCGGGCGATTTGGGAAACCTCCAAAGTATGAGTCAAGCGAGTCACATAATGGTCACCCAGGGGGGCAATAAAGACCTGGGTCTTATGCTTCAAGCGGCGAAAGGCCTTGCAGTGAATGATGCGGTCTCGGTCACGCTGAAAGGCAGTCCGCATGGGGCAGGGCTCCTCAGGCTTGAGCCTTCCTCGGGATAACCTGCTTTTCATGGCATAAGGGGAAAGATGTTCCTCCTTTTCTTCCAGCCAAAGACGAATACTATGGTGAGGCAAATCCACGGTTTCTAAATGGTGCGAGCCAAGCGCCGTAGGTGAGAGGGACGCCCAGTCAACCCTTCCTCGGCGATAGAAACTATGGCCCTGGTGTGCTCAATCATATCAGGATTAACTGAGACAGAGGTAATCCCCCATTCCACTAGCTTGGTGGTAAGCTCAGGGTAGACTGAAGGTGCCTGCCCGCAGATGGAACTGGTTATTCCTCTTTCTGTGGCTGTCTTGATAGCCTTCTCTAGAGACCAAAGTACCGCCTCATCCCGCTCGTCGAATAGCTCGGCCAACCTTGGACTATCCCGGTCTAAACCCAGGATAAGCTGGGTTAAGTCATTAGAGCCAATGGAGATACCATCAATACCCACATCTATAAACTTATCCAGGAGGATGATATTAGAGGGCACCTCCACCATCATCCACAGCTTAAAGTCTGGTGATTGAACCAGTCCTTCCGACTCCAATACCTTTTTGGCTTCAGCCATCCCCCTCACCCTACGCACAAAGGGTATCATCACCCACAAATTGGTGAAGCTTTCCCTGACTTTCTTTATAGCCTCTATTTCCAATTTAAAGATGTCCGGTTCTCTGATATAGCGCGAACACCCCCTATAACCTAGCATAGGATTCTCTTCTATCTCCTCATATTGCTCTCCACCTTTAAGATTACGGTATTCGTTGGTCTTAAAGTCTGTGGTTCGGTAGACTACTGGCCTGGGGTTAAAAGCTCGCGCAAAGGTGTTAATACCCTGGGCAAGCTTATCCACAAACTCCTTTCCCCTATTTTGGGAGAGCATGTAGCGGGGATGTTCACCAATGTTGGCAATCATGAACTCAGCTCGGAGAAGGCCGACACCATCTACATCTCGAGCGGCTACAGCTTCAGCCAAATCCGGGTCCGCCAAATTGACATAAACCTTGGTGACTGTCTTAACCCTCTCCTTCACTATTGCCGGAGCTGCTACTCTTTCCTTTATTACCCTGCCTTCATAGACCTTCCCCCTTGAACCATCTACAGTGATCAACTGTTCCTCTTTCAACACCTTGGTAGCATTTCCCGTCCCTACCACACAAGGGACACCAAGCTCTCTGCTGACAATGGCAGCGTGGCAGGTTCTGCCGCCGCGGTCAGTCACAATACCCACTGCCCTCTTCATAGCCGGGACAAAGTCAGGTGTGGTCATCTCAGCTACCAGCACTTCACCTTTTTCTACCTTGTTTATTTCAGAGGCATGGTGAACTATCTGGGCTAGGCCAGCAGCTACACCGGGACTAGCTGATATGCCGCTGAGGAGTTGAATGCCTTCCAACTCTTCCTCTGGTTCGGTCGAAGGTTTTATGGTAGTTACCGGGCGGGTCTGCACAATGTAAAGTTTGCCTTGTTCCTTAGCCCACTCAATATCCTGGGGGAACTGATAGTGGGCTTCGATCGTCTTAGCTATCTTAGCTAAGGCAACGATGTCCTCATCCGTCAATTTCTGCTGGGTCTGATCTGAGACAGGAACTGGCACCTTGATATTGCTTTCCTCTTCATCCTTCTTGTCTGGGTTCTTCACCAGTTGCCACTCTTGTTTAGCTATGCTCTTATCTAAAATTCTCAGTCCTTCTTTATCGACGGTATACAGGTCGGGGGTTAAATCACCGGAAACCACTGTTTCTCCAAGCCCCAAGGCTGCTTCAATAACGATCTTGCTCTCATCATTACTCATCGGCTCTATGGTAAATATGACGCCGGCAGCCTCCGACTGTACCATTCTTTGCACTGGGACGGCGATGCCTATCTTCAGATGGTCAAAGCCATGCTGAGCTCGATAGAAAATGGCTCGGGGCTCAAAGAGGGAAGCCCAACAACCTTGCACTGCTACTACTACTTCGAGTTCACCGTGCACATTAAGGAAGGTACGCTGCTGACCAGCGAAAGACGCCTCCGGTAAATCTTCAGCAGTAGCCGAGGACCTCACAGCTACCAAACCCCGCCCCAGTTTTTGATAGGCTTGCTTTATCTCTTCGGCTATCTTAGGGGGCATAGAGGCTTCGATAATTAGCTCTTTAATCTGGGAGGCTACCTCTTCCAGTCTCTCACTATCTTTAGGGTCTAGATTCTTCAGATATTTGCGAATTTTTCTAGTGATGTTAGCTTCTTCCAGAAAATAGAAGTAGGCATCGGCAGTGACAATGAAACCAGGCGGGACAGGGACTTTGGCTTTGGTCATCTCCCCCAGGTTTGCCCCCTTGCCACCAGCCAGGGGAATATCTGCTTTACTAACTTCCTCAAACCAAGCAATCACCTTCAGGGGTTTCTCCATTGGAGTCCTCCTTTATTTATTTCAGGACCTCAACGGGCAAATCAATGTGGTAATCCCTCAAGGCAGCCTCTATCATCGCTTTGGTTTTCTCATCTGGTTCGGTAAGAGGCAGACGAGGTTTACCTACGGTAAAGCCTATATGGTTAAGAGCATACTTAACCGGGATGGGGTTAGAAACAATGAACAGGGCGTTAATTAAAGGCAACAATTTTCGGTGAAGCTGAGCCGCCTCCTCTATTTTGCCGCTGAGGAACTTTTCCATCATTTCCCTGATCTGGTTGCCCACTAGGTGAGAGGCAACACTGATAACCCCATAACCCCCTAAAGCTAAAATGGGCAGGGTATCTCCATCATTGCCGCTATAGACCAGGAAATCTTTCCTTGTGCCTTGAAGGATTTTAGTGATTTGCTCTAAATTACCGCTTGCCTCCTTTATCCCCACGATATTATCGACTTGAGATAGCTTGATTGTAGTGTCTGCCGAGAGGTTGGTCACCGTCCTGCTGGGCACATTATACAGAATACAGGGCAGACTGGTGCTCTCAGCAATAGCTTTGAAGTGCTGAAACAAACCCTCTTGGGTCGGCTTATTGTAGTAGGGGACTACTAGCAAGATAGCATCAGCTCCGACCTTCTCTGCCTCTTTGGTCAGCTTCATACTCTCGCTGGTGCTATAACTACCGGTGCCAGCGACCACCCCCTGTCCTATAGCTGATTTCACTTCAGCAAAGAGGCGCAGTTTTTCCTCCTTGGTTAAGGTGGGGCACTCACCGGTGGTGCCGGAAACCACCACCCCTTGACTTCCTGACTTGAGTAAAGCCTGGGCTAATCTCTTTGCCTGCTGGTAATCTACCTTCCCCTTTTCATCAAAAGGAGTGACCATGGCGGTGAGCAAACGACCTAACATCTGTCCTTCCTCCTAGCTGAAGGTAACCAAAAACATAGCCACAAGAGTTTTGAGATGCAGACCTAAAGGTCTACCTTGGCGGGTCTAAAGACCCGCACTACCCTTTTAAACAGGCTCAGATTATCGCTTATACCCAGCCTCTTTGGACCATCTCCTCAGCTATCTGGATGGCATTAAGGGCAGCCCCCTTACGCAGATTATCACTGACAATCCAAAGGGCTAGACCATTGGGGTGGGAGGCATCTCGCCGAATCCGCCCCACAAACACCTCGTCTCTTCCTGCTGCTAGGCAGGGGTAAGGATAAAGCCTATTAGCAGGGTTGTCCATTACCTCAACCCCAGGGGCTTGAGCCAAGATGTGCCGTGCTTCTTCAGGGGACATAGGGTGAGTAAATTCTACCTGGACAGCTTCGCTGTGCCCGATATATACTGGCACCCGCACACAGGTAGCTGATATGGCTATCTCTGGGGCATGCATAATCTTCCTTGTTTCTTCCACCATCTTCCACTCTTCCTTGGTATAGCCATTTTCCAGGAAGACATCGATCTCCGGCAGCAAATTGAAGGCAATCTGATAAGGATAGACTTGAGGTTTTGTCTCCTTCCCCTCAAGGACTAGCTTGGACTGGGCACTCAACTCTTCCATAGCAGCCGCCCCTGTTCCGGAGACCGACTGGTAGGTAGAAACAGTCAAACGCTTAATGGGATTAACCTTATGCAATGGGTAAAGCGCCACTACCATTTGAATGGTGGAGCAATTGGGGTTGGCGATAATTCCCTGATGGTTTCTTATATCCTCAGGATTAACCTCAGGCACCACCAGGGGGACGTCTGGCTCCATCCTAAAGGCAGCACTGTTATCGACCACTGCTGCTCCAGCTTTGGCTGCTATAGGGGAGAAGTGGCGACTAATCTCAGCGCCAGCAGAGAAAAGAGCGATATCTATGTCTTGGAAGGACCTTTCGGTTGTCTCTCTGACCTCTACTTCCTGATGATTGACCTTTAATTTTCTACCATGCGAGCGGTCTGAGGCATAAAGCTGGATGGAAGCCGTGGGGAAATGACGCTGCTCCAATACCTTAATAAACTCTTGCCCCACCAGCCCGGTGGCACCAACAATAGCCACGTTATAACTCTTCACCTTTTCTCCTTTTACTTATAAACCCAGTCAGCCTAGGGCAGGGGTTCTCCGAACAACGTATCGGAGTCCGCAAGGCGGACTATCCCCTGCCAGCAGGTGGGTGGCCGAGCACACACCTATGAAAAGAACTGCAATCACTGATTTAGGCATAGGCAAAACCCTCTACAAACCCAGCAATTTATCTAAACCGTAGGTTAGCCCTTTAAGTTCGCTCACCTTCTTGATGGCTAAGATTACGCCGGGCATGTAGCACTCCCGATTTATGGTATCATGGCGAATAGTCAGCGTCTGCCCTGCTGTCCCAAAGATTACTTCTTGGTGAGCCATTAGTCCAGGCAAGCGCACGCTATGGAGAGCAATGCCCTCTAATTCTCCTCCTCTAGTACCACCAAGGCTTTCCTTTTGTACTCGGGGGCAAAGAAAGGGCTTGCCTCTTGCTTCCAGCATAGCCCTGGCAGTGGAGAGGGCTGTCCCCGAGGGTGCATCGAGCTTTTGCTCATGGTGCATCTCAATGATTTCCGCATGGTCAAAGAATCTGGCCGCTATCTTAGCTAGGTGAATCATCACCACAGCCCCCAGGGCGAAATTGGGGGCCACTATCGCCCCCACCTTATTGCTTTTAGCTAGCTGATCAATCTCAGCCAGGTCTTCTGCCGAGAGACCAGTAGTGCCAATAACCAGGTTGACTCTATGACTTACTGCAGTTCGCACTGCAGGCAAGGTAGCCTCGGCTACACTAAAGTCTACCAAGACTTCGGGAGCAGTTTGCTTCAGAAGGTCTTCCAGATTTGAGGAGAGGGGAATAACCCTAGACTGGTCTGGTAAGGAGAGATGTTTTTCTCTGGCTCTCTTGTCTACTGCACCTACTGGCTCCATTTGAGGGTCAGCACAGAGGGCATTAATTACCTCTCTCCCCATCCGCCCCAAGGCGCCGTGGACTATCACCCTGATGGGCATGTTGCTTCCCTATCTTAATCGCTCTTACTCGGGGTAAAGTTGCCCCTACGGCGAGGATAACGCCTGCTGCCCGAACTATTCCTTGCACCGCGCTGATTGTCAGCGTATCTTCTGTGAGGGTAGTCTTGGCTTGATGAGTTCGGTTTTCCTGGTTCAGAAGGTTCCTGAAACACAGCACGGCGGGAAAGGCTTATTTTTCCCCCTTGGCGATCAAACTCCTTTACCATGACGGTGATCTCATCACCAAGTTTGACCACATCCTCTACGCTGGGCACCCGATAATCGGCAAGCTCACTGATATGTACCAGTCCTTCCTTGCCGGGTAGAATTTCCACTATGGCTCCGAAGGGAAGTATCCGAGTCACCTTTCCCGTGTAGATACCGCCGACCTCCACTTCCTTTGTCAGCTCTTCAATCATCGCTATGGCCTTCTGAGCCGCTTCTGCATCGGTCGAGCCAATAAGCACAGTGCCATCATTTTCAACATCTACAGTTGCCTTTGTCTGCTCAATGATAGACCTTATCATCTTACCGCCAGGACCAATGACATTCCCAATCTTACTGGGGTCGATGGTTATCTTAAACATCCGGGGCGCATATTTGCTCAACTCAGGGCGGCTAGAGGCAATAGTCTCCTGCATCTTAGTGAGGATAGAGCTTCGAGCCTGGCGAGCCTGGTTCAAAGCCTTCTCCAAAATCTCATAGCTTATGCCCTTGAGTTTGATATCTAGTTGCAGGGCTGTTATCCCGGCTACAGTACCTGCCACCTTGAAGTCCATATCACCATAGGCATCCTCCATACCTTCAAGGTCGGTCAGGATGGCATACTGGCCGCTACCCCCAGTAACCAAGCCCATAGCTACCCCTGCCACAGGAGCCTTAATGGGTATCCCAGCGTCCATCAGAGATAAACTGCTGCTGCAAACAGAAGCCATGGAGGTACTGCCGTTAGAGCTAAGCACTTCGGAGACCAGTCGGATAGTATAAGGGAAATCATTCTCCGGCGGAATTACTGGGGTAAGAGCCTTCTCTACTAAAGCACCATGCCCAATCTCGCGGCGCCCTGGGGTGCCTATACGTCTCACCTCCCCTGTAGAGAAAGGGGGGAAGTTATAGTGGTGCATGAAGCGCTTGCTCTCCTCTAGCGTAAGCCCATCCAACATTTGTTCTTCTCTTGCTGAACCAAGGGTAGCAATATTTAGCACTTGGGTCATGCCTCGGGTGAACAAACCTGAGCCATGGGTGCGGGGAAGGAGCCCCACTTCACACTGGATAGGGCGGATTTCTGTCAAGCTGCGACCATCAGGACGGATGCCTCTCTCCAAGATGCTAGCTCTTATCTCTCTCTTTATCTTGGCTTCGAGCAAAGAGAGGATTTCCTGAGGAGGATACTTCCCTCCCAATTTTTCCACTAATTCTTTTTTCAGGGTTGACAATGCTTCATCTCGTTCTATTTTTCCCTTGCCAATTATTTGGGCAATCTGGCCATTAAGAGCAGACGAGATAGCTGACTCCAGCTCAGGGTTGCCCCCGCCAACTTTGCATTCCATCTTAGGGTGGCCACAGATACCTTGTAGTTGTTTCTGTAGTTCGATAACCTGCTGGTTAACCTGCTGACCAAACTTAATCGCCTCGAGGATAAGCTCTTCCGATGCCTCTTTAGCCCCTCCTTCTACCATTACCACTGCTTCTTTAGTACCAACAACAACGAGGTCAATAAGGCTTTCTTGCAGTTGGCTAAAGGTGGGGTTAACTAGGAATTCCCCATTATGGTAGCCAATACGGACAGCGCCCACCGGTCCCTCAAAGGGGATTTCGGATAGGGAAAGGGCAGTTGAGGCACCTATAATGGCGAGCACATCAGGAGAATTCTCCTGATCTGCCGAGAGAACAGTAGCTACAATTTGCACCTCGTGGCAAAAACCCTTAGGAAAGAGAGGGCGGAGAGGACGATCTGTAAGTCGGCTGGAAAGAATCGCCTGCTGACTGGGGCGTCCTTCTCTCCTAAAGAATCCCCCTGGAATCTTGCCAGCAGCGTAAAGTCTCTCCTCATATTCCACAGTTAAGGGAAGGAAATCGACCCCCTCCCTTGGTTCTTTAGCAGCACAAGCCGTGACTAGCACCATTGTATCACCGTAACCTACATTAACAGCACTGTTGGCTTGTGTAGCCAAGTCCCCTGTCTTCAAGGTGAGTGTCCTCCCCCCGATTACACTTTCTACCATGTGAAACATATTAAAATAAAACCTCCTGCTATGATACCAGTATGAAATATCTTAGGGGTCTGCTGATATAATCTATCTCCGTAAGCCAAGCTTAGCAATGAGAGCCTGATAGCGAGCCAAGTCCTCTTTCTTCAAATAGGCTAGCAGCCTCCTTCGTTGTCCTACCAGCTTAAGCAGCCCCCGCTGGGAGTGGTAGTCATGGCGGTGTACTTTCAAGTGCTCAGTTAACTGGTTTATCCTTTCAGTGAGAAGGGCGACCTGAACCTCTGTGGAGCCCGTGTCCTTCTCATGAAGCCTAAACTCTTCTACAATAGCGCTTTTCCCTTCCTTTTCCACTTTGTACTCCAATTTATTCTATACAATTATAACACGAGTCAAGTAAGGTGCAAACTAAAAACCTCTCGAGTTTGACATAATAGAAAAGCTGCGCTCCTCATCCCTGCAAAGAGGCTCGAAAGCATAAGGACTAGTGGCCTAAAAAGTAAAAGGGGACTCAAAGGCCCAAAACCGATAAAAAACAAAAGCACAACTCTGAGATATTATGGCATAAACAGCCCGAAAAGTATAGTGTTTCTACAGTGAGAGTGCTGAAGAAGGCTACTTCTTAACCTCATCGCTTGGCGTGGGCGATTTAAATTTTCGCCTATCGCCATTATGGTAGCCTCCCGAGCTGATGTCACACCATAGTTACTCCGCCATCAACGCTAATGGTTTGTCCGGTGATATAAGAGGCGCAGTCAGAGGCTAGGAAAACAACCGTGTTGGCTATATCCTGTGCGCTACCCAGTCGGCCTAAAGGGGAAGCTTTGGCGATCTTCCGTAACACTTCGGGAGTGTAAAAATCGAGCCCTTGTCTCCAAAAGCTCCCCTCTCCTACATCCTGGGAGCTTTCCGGAACAACCCAGCCAGGGCACACAGCATTAATGTTTATCCCGTAGCGACCCAGCTCCCTAGCCAAAGCCTTAGAAAAGGAGATAACAGCACCTTTGGTTGCTGAGTATATGGCTGTGTTCTCTACCCCGACGCGGCCTGCACCAGAGCTAATATTGATAATTTTGCCGTATCTTCTCTCTATCATGTAATCGATCACTGCCCTAGTGCAGTTTATAACACTCCAATAGTTTAAACTTATCTCCTTTTCACATTCCTTTCTAGTTTTCTCCACAAAGGGCCTCTGACGCGCCATGCCAACATTGTTGACCAGCACGTCTATCTTACCGAACCTCTCCCAGGTTTTCTTCACCATTGCTTGCACTGAATTCCAGTCAGTCACATCTGTTTTGACCAAAATAGCCTGACCACCCAAAGCATTGGCGTCGTCTACCGTTTTCTGCCCTTGCTTTTCGTCCATTTCAGCGTTTACTATGTTCGACCCTTCCCTAGCAAAGGTTAGGACGATACCCCGGCCGATATTAGAACCTCCTCCAGTAACGATGACCGTCTTCCCGGTTAAACCTAGGTCTATTTCCAACCTCTCTTCAGCATTGTAGATATTTTTGTAGCCAGGCTTCTCAGGCCCAGGTCAGGTGTACCTTGGCACCTTGGGCTCGGCTCACTAGTCCTAGCCTTCGGTTGAAGGTTTCCCCGCAGGCTTGTGCTTCAATATTGAGCGCCCACTGACAGTCGACTATTTCTTTCCCTCAGGCGGAGTTGGATTAACGTAGCTCTTTAGTAAGGTAGGTATATACCTTTCAATTTCTTGCCAGGTCCACCTACTCTCCTTCTCCCAATCCCTAGCAAAGGTAACTGTTTCTACAGGAGGTGACCAGTAGCAGAGTTTGTGCCCTGCCGCGGTGAATATGCAGCCATTTATGTGATCAGCTTCATCGCTGCAGAGGAAGGCGGCAATAGCACCCATGTGTTCTGGAGGGGCTATGTGCTTTGCCTCTTCTAACATCTCTTGACTCCAAAGCCCAGCTTCGACCCTCTTCATAAAGTTGGCCATCAGCTCTGGATCCTCAAAGAACCTTGTTCGTGCTGCCGGGGCAATAGCATTACAGGTCACTCCATACCTACCCATCTCCCAAGCAGTAGCATAGGTCAAGCTGGCAATCCCTCCTTTGGCAGCGCTGTAGTTTACGGCTCCGTAAGTCCCTAATTGCTCGTGAGAGGTGCAATTCAATATCCTCCCGTATCTCTGCTGCCTCATCAGGACGCCAGCATGTCTGGAGAGGTTGAAGGTTCCTTTAAGATGGACCGCTATCACTCTATCCCATTCCTCCTCTGGCATATTGAAGATCATTCTAGGTTTAGCAATCCCAGCTATATTACATAAGATATCTATCCTGCCGAAGTTATCTACACAGGTTCTAATCATATCCTCAGCAGCCTTGAAATCAGCTACATCGCCATAATGAGGGACCGCCTTTACGCCTAATTTCTGGCACTCCACTACTACTTCATCAGCGGGTGTCTTATCAGCTCCCGTTCCATCTGTAGCCCCTCCTAGGTCGCAGACAACGATATTAGCCCCCTCCTCGGCCAGTGCCAAAGCTACCGCCCGGCCAATCCCTCTGCCAGCACCAGTTACCACTGCATTTTTGCCCTTTAATCTTTCCCCTCGAAGAGTCTTGTCGACCATTCCAATCCACTCTATCACAATTTGTCACATCTGTGAATATGGAATCAAAAGGCTCATCAGCAGAGCAGATTCTCGAAGGAATCCACGCATCAGAGATGGATTCAGAAGCGCTGAGCTATAGCCGAGATCAGTCTGAAGTGCTATAGTTTAGCAAAAGGAGTTTCGTGGGGGTACAGTAAGGTTTGAGTAAGGACTGCAATTGGAATTACTTAAAGGGATAGATGAGCACCACTTTGAAATAACTGAAAAAGTGGAGGAGGTTCATTCCCGAACATTTCGTTCACGAATTGACTGTAGCAGGGAGTCCCTGTAAGCTAAGAATAAAGCCCAATATCTTTTTTAACGACTATAGAAGGGGAAGATGTTCGTAGCTGGGATAGATATAGGCTCGCGCGGCGCCAAGGGGGTGATCTTAGAAGATAGCCAAATACTTTCCTATAGCATTTGTGACACCGGCCCAGAGAGTGCCAAGACAGCCCAATTAACTCTGGATGAGGCAATTAAGGGGACCGGTCTGTCCCTTAAGGATTTTAGCTATATTGTGGCTACTGGCTATGGGAGGGTTCTGGTGCCCTTTGCTAATACCAATATCTCCGAAATCTCCTGTCACGCTAGAGGGGCTCATTGGTACTTTCCCTCGGTAAGGACTATTCTGGACATGGGGGGACAGGACTGCAAAGCGATCAACTGCGATGAGAACGGGCGGGTTACCAATTTTATCATGAATGACAAATGTGCCGGGGGTACAGGTAGGTTCCTCGAGGTGATTGCTGATGTATTGCAGGTTCCTTTGGAGGAAATAGGGCCACTATCCCTGAAGTCCACACAGGACTTCCCTTTCAGCACAGTGTGTGCTGTCTTCGCCAAATCTGAAGCCCTCTCTTTGCTAAAGAAAGGGGTAGCCAAAAGCGATATCTTAGCTGGGCTGCACGATGCTATAGCGGTTCGCTGCCATAACTTGCTGAAGAGGGTATCCATAGAGAAGGATTTCACCATCACCGGGGGGATTGCCAAGAACATCGGCATGGTAGAAAAGATTAAAAAGAAGGTAGGCTTGGAGCCTGTCTTAGCTCCCGACCCTCAAATTATTGGTGCCTTGGGGGCAGCTCTTTTTGCTCAGGAAAGAGCCGGCAAAAAAGGAGAATGAAGTGCGAGCTAATTACGGCTATACTGATGGCACCGGGGACTATTTCGTTATCATCGACACTGATAAATGTGATGGCTGTGGGAAGTGTGTCACTGCATGCCCGGAAAACATCCTTGAGTTAGCTGAAGATGATTATGGCAAAGTGGTAGCCAGGGTCAGGGATGAAGTCAGGATAAAACTGGGGTATCTGTGTCCAGGCTTCAACCCCGGATGTAGCAAGAGGGAAATAAATTGTCATACTGTATGCGAGAATGAGGCTATCAGCCATACCTGGTAGATTCAAGAACTTATATGCCGCTTAGTAATCTTGACCAGTCTGAGAAGGAGAAAGCATGAGCGATATTCTGGAGACTTTGCAGGAGATAAGAGAGATAAACTCCTGCTTCCCGTATACCGCTCCCATTAAGGCCTGGAAGGAGCAGGGGAAAAAGGTCATTGCCTTTCAGTGTGACTATGTGCCTGAGGAGGTCATCTATGCTGCAGGCATACTGCCGATAAGGCTTACCGGCGATTCCGGTGAACTTGGACTGGAAGAGGCCAACGCCTACATGTATGTGAATACCTGTTCCTTTATCCGAGGTTGTCTCGAGCTGGTATTAGGGAAGCGGTATGACTTCTTGAACGGCTTTGTTTCCGGTGCTACCTGCGACTGCTCCCGCCGCCTGGCCGATGTCTGGATACACCACAGGTTCACCCCTTTTGTCCATATTTTCAGCGTGCCTCGCAAAATAACCCCGTGGGCTTATGAACTTTATGAGGCAGAAGTGCATGACCTTCAGCAGAAGTTAGAGGATTTTTTCAAGGTGGAGATTACCAATGAGGCGTTGTGGGAGGCGGTAGAGGTTTATAACAAACGCAGGGAGCTCTTTAAGAAGCTTCATGAGCTGAGGAAGCTGGACGCCCCGCCAATTAGCGGTGCAGAGACTCTGGAGGTACTTAACGCTAGTTCTCGGATGCCCCCCGACCAGTTTAATAAGGTGATGGAGAGATTGGTAGAGGAGGTCAGCAGCCGGAAGCGGGCTGTTGATGGAAAGTTCAGACTGATGATCAACGGCAGCCCGCTAAACAACCCAGAGTTTGTCAAAGCTATAGAGGATCTAGGAGGGGTGGTAGTGATAGACGAGCTGTGTACTGGGATAAGGTATTGGTGGGAGAGTGTTGATCCTGCCCCCGACCCTATCAAAGCCATCTGTCGACGCTACCTGCACAACTTTCCCTGCCCTCGGATGGAACCTTTCGAGGACCGGGCGCAGCGGGCGCTAAAGATAGCTAGAGACTACCGAATAGACGGTGTAGTCACCGAAATGGTCCGCTATTGCGTGCCGTGGACTATGGAGCAGCCGCTACAGCGGATGATCTTCGAGGAACAAGGCATTCCCGTATTGGAACTGGATTTGGAATATGGAACGGCCGGGACAGGGCCGATAAGGACCCGGGTCCAGGCTTTCCTCGAAATGCTAGAGGCCAGGGCAGTGAAATGAAGGTGGACATCACAGATACTACAAAGCTAGACAAAGTGGTGCAGGTGATGCAAGGGTTGGCAGAACGCCGCAGAGCCCAGCGTGGCCCAAAAGCTGGATCCATGTATTATGATTTAATAGCGGACTGCTTCCGCAGGGTGCAGACTGCCAGAGAGGAAGGCAGATATTTGGTGGCTCATACTATATTTGTCCCCACCGAATTTCTTTTTGCTATGGATATCGTTCCCTTCTATCTGGAAGGCATGTGCGAGATTATGGCGCGTGTACACGGGCTTGAGGAGGCCTTTAGTGCTGCCAAGGCAGGGGGGTTTGCCAGTGAAATTTGCTCCGGCCATCGCCTAGTAGACGCCCAAGCCATCCGGGGATGGCTACCTCGCCCTGATGCCTTCGTCTGGAGCAATCAGGTATGTGATCTTACTACCAAGACGGGCGACTACCTGGTAAAGCTCTACAACCGCCCCGGCTTCTACCTGGACAGGCCCTATAGGAACAACGCGCCAGGGGTGCAGTATTTTATTCGGGAGCTGGAAGAACTGATTCACTTCTTGGAAGACCTGACGGGGCGAAAAATGGACTGGGACCGGCTCAGTGAAGTCATGGAGAACACCCGCCGCTCAACAGAGGTGTTTCGGGAGATCTGTGAGTTGAGGAAAGCGGTGCCATCGCCCATGCGCAACCAGCACATGATAGAGATGATCCTGGCCCAACTATTGCTCTCCGGAGCCCCAGAGCTGGTCACCTTCTATGAGGCAATACGAGATGAGGTTAAGGAGGCTGCCGAAAAGGGAGAAGGGATTGTGCCGCAGGAGAGGTACCGTCTTTTGACCTTTTTCTTCTACCCGGCCTACTTGTGGAAATTACTGGATGCAATGCAAAACGAATATGGGGCAGTCATTGTGGCTGAGCCTCACCTGTCACCCTGGTGTGAAGGCGAGGTTGACCCAACAAAACCCCTGGAGAGCCTGGCCAGGAAGGCCTTTGCTCTCTATGATACGGGCCCTTTGGAGCCCTTCGTAGATAAAGTGATCAGAGAGGCCAGAGAGTATAAAGCTGAGGGTGCCATCTACTGGGCTCATATCGGCTGCCGGCAGACTTGCGCTACCATTAGAATCCTAAAAGATGCCTTACTGGAAAAAGCAGGTATACCTACCCTGGTCATTGACTGTGATCTGGCCGATCCTACCTATTCCTCTGGAGAACAGGTGAAGGATAGATTGGAAGAGTTTTTCGAGTTGCTGGATGAGCGTAAGTGATGGCAGCAGGGTTTCCTCAGGAGGCTTAGGGATGTTGGTTGCTGGTCTAGACATGGGAAGTCTAACCACCAAGGTGATTATTCTACAAGATAACGAGATCCTGTCCTGGAGGATAATCACTGCGGCAGAAGAGGGAGAACTCCAGGCTAGAAGAGCTATAGAGGAGGCAATTAAAGATACCAGGTTTTCTCCAAAAGACCTAGGCTACATTGTAGCCACTGGGGCGGGGAGAAAATCAGTTTCCTTCGCTCATAAGCAGAGAGCCCCTGCTTCCTGCCTTGCCAGAGGCGCTAATCGGTTGTTTCCTTCAGTGAGAACAGTGATCGATGTTGGAGCGGAGACCTGCACTGTAGTCAGTGTCAATGAGAGAGGAGGGGCTGACGATTCCATAGGCAACGAGAGGTGTGCCTCGGGTACGGGGGTCTTTCTGGAAGCCATGGCCAAACTAATGCAGATGCCTCTGGAAGAGATGGCAAAAGCGTCTCTGCTGGCAGAGAGTATAGCTGAGATCAGCAACATGTGTGCTATCTTCGCTGAACAGGAAGTCATCTCTCATGTGCACCGGGAACCTCCTACCCCTAAGAACGATATCATTGCCGGCATTCATGCCTCTATGGCTACCCGGATCGGGGGTTTGGTCAAGAGGATAGGCGTCAAGGAGGATGTGGCTCTAAGTGGGGGTGTGGCTAAGAATATCGGCTTTATTCGGGCCTTAGAGGGGAACCTGGGCTTGAAGCTAACAATACCTAGTGAGCCACAGTTACTGGCTGCCTTGGGAGCAGCCTGCATCGCCCAGGAGGAGAGCGCTAAGAAATCCTGAGGCTGAAACTGCCGGCAACCTAAGACCGAGCCTGGTGCTTAGAATAAATGCAGCTACTCCTCTTTTGATTCCTCTTCTTCAGGTAATGGGGCTGCTTTAGCAGCTTCGATCACCTCTTCCACTACCACCTCCTTTACTACCTCCTCTACCCTCTCTACAGTCAGCGCACCAACTTTCACCACTATGGATTCTGGGTCGTCGAGAACGGTAATCCCCTTACCCAGCGCAATGTCCTTCACTTGAATCGCTTGTTCTGCCTCGGTGAGGGGACTTAGGTCCAGCTCTATCTTGGGGGGAATTTCGTCAGGGAGACACTCAATAGCTAACTTGCTCAGCTCCTGCATTAGCATATTTCCTTTGGACTTCAAGGCTGGTGCCTCTCCAACCAAAACAATAGGAACCTCTACCTTTATTTTCTCCGCCATTCTCACCTGGTAGAAATCTACATGAAGCAACTCACCTGTCTGTGAGTCTCTCTGAATTTCGCGAACCACCACATTTCTCGACTTCTTTGCCTTGTCGAGCCTAAGACCGATAAGCCTCGTCTTCCCTGCCTGAGCCAGGACACGCTGGAGTTGACCAGTGTCACACTGCAATGCCGCTGACTCAATACCGTGACCAAAGAGGTGTACTGGGGTGATCCCCTGACGGCGTAGAAACCTGACCTTCTTACCCAGAACCTCCCGGGTATTAGCCCGTAATTCTATCTGATCCATATGCCTCTCCTTCTCAGTTCATACCTCTAAACCGAGGGATATTTACTCGCTGTTGCGCCTGATGCGATAAGTAGCGTTTTTCCCCTTTAGCTTCCTAGTATAATACCCTTAAGGGAATTCGAAACCCTGTTTTTGGCTTAGAATTGCTTAACAAACTGCCAGTTTCTAAGATAGCAAAGTTAAGCAATTTAAGCAAAGCCTGCATATCCCGAGGGCAAAGCCTCTGTTTATTTTGAGACCGTCTCTTCAACAAGCACGTATACAGTCCCTTTTCTATCTAAGAAGTTCTTTTCGTCATCACGTATCACGCGGCCAGGCTCCGATGCCGCAAAATCCATCATTGCTTGAAACCCCTGCATGTCATCGAACCATTGCTCTGTGATACAGTCGAACTCTAGTTCCTCAACACCGCGAGGAGCAACTATAGTGCTGATGACGTAGTTCCGCACGTATCTCTTGATGCTTGGCAAATGCTTCAATATCAATGGCACATGCACCTCTTCGTAGTGTTTAATAAACTCCTCCTGTGAAAGACCTGGCTTCCTCTTGAGCATTGCTATTCCTTTGACCATACTCAGTTACCTCCAGCGGGCATAATGAGATTCTTTGGCTTATTGCTGGCTATCCTTGCACTACATACTTGGTCTGGTTTATGCATTCCAAATCTGCTTGGTTGGGCTCTATAATGTTGCCGTCTGAGTTTGATAGGTTTAGCCTTACGGGGTCGCCTCAGTCCACTGGCGGAGGTCGCCATCCCACTGAAGGCCGCTCCAGACGTGATTTGCCACTCCCACGATATCACCGTTCTCATCTACTAGATAAGATGCTCTGAATATGCCATGCACGTAGTTGGCAGCATCACAGCCATCGGCTTGAATCACCCCGGGGCTGCCGTTCCAGCCAGTCGTGTCATTATAACTGCTCAGTTTGTTCACTTGAGCATCAGCCATGCAGGAGGCGATAGCACCCTGGGCTTGGTCAAGCTCAGCGTTAGCCCGGTCAACTTCTTCTGGGCCGCCGGCAGTGATGCCGCGCCCCGGTGATACTGTCTGATTACCTGCGCTGTCTTGTGACCGCACCCTTACATGATAGGTGACGCCAGGTATAAGCCCGCTGAGGGTGATAGCATGGTCAGTCGTCATCTCTACCGAGGCAACCATTGTTCCATAGGCCTCGGTTTCACCGTATTCCACTCTGCTGTTAGCAGGTTCGTCGGTAGTCCAAGTGATTACCAGACTTGTGTCCCCTATGTAGGAGAATGAAAGCTCGGAAATCACCGGGGGAGTCTCATCAGCCGCCGTGCAGCCGGCGAGGAACATTACCAAGATAGCCACGATTGTTAACCCAGCTAGCGTTCTTACCATTGCTCTCTGAGAGGCATTAGTGTTGTCCATATGCATGTGAGGTTTGCCTCCTCCTAATAAGTTGCTTGAGACAATATCTCAGGAAGTGGCTCTTGTCAAGTTCTGAAGGTGCTCGCAGTTACCCAGTTTTCACTAAAATGCTCCCAGCATTCATGATTTTAAGCCAAAAGCTTTCTTATTAAGCCTGGAAAGGCTTTCCCACAGACAAGCCCTTGAGACCCCCCGATTCTAGGTGCCTGTCAGGTCCCTGACCTGACGGAACCCTCGAAGGCTGATTCGGGTCGGGTCAGGAACCTGACACCCACGAAATACCACACTGGCTTGGATGCAGATCCAAGGGTGTGCAGCACTACGCCAGGAGCATAAAGTTTGACGGTAGCCTAGGCCTAGTGGAGCGTTAGTCCAGGCGAAGGCATGAGAAGTGAGCTAAGGACGAGGGCTTACCTTTTTGGACTGGCGACCCATGTGGGTGGTCTTCCAGGCGTGGTATTCAATGAATTTATTGATGGCCCGGGCTGCACGTCTGGTGGTAGAATACAAAGGAAAGCCTGCCTCAAGGCACTTTTGCTGGAGCTCAAAGAACAACCCTGAACTCTCTGGGGTATCGCCGTGGGGCTGTGCAATGGCTATCGGTATGTCAATGGATTTGCCAGCTTCTAGGATGGTTTCTATTGTCACCTTCCTCATTTCAGGCCCATAGAGTGAGCGTCTCTCAGCTAAGGGCATGTATACCAGCAAGACGTCAATCTCCTTGCTATTACTAATCATCCTGATGGTCTGGGAAAGTAGCGAAGGATTGGTCAGTATCAAGGAATCTATAGGGTTGGTGGCACTGCTGCCTGCTCCAAAGATAAACCTTCTCAGTTGTTGCCTGAGGCCGCTAGAAAACACAGGAACGCCCAGTCCAGCACTTTCACAGTCATCAGCGCTTGTAACGCTTGCTCCTCCACCCCACCCAAGGATGCCCACTCTGCGTCCCTTTGGTGGCTTCAGATATAAGAATGTCTCAATAATGTCGAGCATTTCCTCCAGGCTGTAAGCTTGTAATATCCCCACCTGTTGACAGAAGGCATCCCAGATCTCCTTGCTGCTACGAAGGGCACCGGTATGAGAAGCGGCTGCTCCTGCCCCCGCCTCAGTGCGGCCACCTTTAAGTATTATCACTGGCTTTGTCTTTGCGGTCTGGGGCAGAATTTTAGTGAACCTTCGCCCTTCTTTGACACCCTCGACATAGGCGGCAATTATTTCAGTTTCAGCATCTTGGGTCAAATACTCCAGAAAATCTGCCTCATTTAGGTCTGCGGCATTGCCATAGCTAATTACCTTGCTGAAGCGGATACGGCGAAAGTCTGCCATGAAGGCTAATGTCAGAGAATTCCCTCCACTTTGGCAGAGGAAACCCACTCGGCCAGCCTCCTTGCTCAGTCCTGGGTTGTAGGACAAGCCTGTGCTGGGACAATATATCCCCATGCAATTCGGACCGATAAGCCGTACTCCTCCCTGATGAGCTATGCTAACTAGCTCTTGCTCCAGTTTCCTCCCCTCATCGCTTTCTTCACTGAAACCAGCGGTGTACATGGAGACGGCTTTCACTCCTCTGGCAGCGCAGTCCTTTATAAGCTGGGGGGTAAGAGAAGCTGGAAGACAACAGATGACGTAGTCAGGAGATTTTGGCAGGCTCATAAGGTTAGGATAGGTCTTCCATCCCCTGATTTCGCTAACCTTAGGATTGACGGGGTAAATATCCCCTTTGTACCCGAAGCTTATCAGGGCATCCAAAAAGACTCCCGCTCCTTGCACATCCGTAGGGTTACTGGGGGTTCCAACAATAGCGATCGATTGTGGGTGGAAGAGGAATTCTAGGTCTGACATTATCCTCTCTGGTGATTATAGCAGGGTTTAGCCGGGATACAAACTCCAGCTTGGCCTTCCAATTACCCAATTTTCACTAAAATGCTCTCACCTCGCAGAGTCTTGCCAATCTTCATGGTTTTAAGTCAGAAGCTTTCTTATCAAGCTTGAAAAGGCTTTCCCACAGGCAAGCGCTTGAGACCCCCCGATTCATCGGGGGGTCTCACCTGTGCTAGCCGCCAACCGTGGGCTTCAGCCCACATGTGGGGTGGGTGGCATAAATGCCACCGTTGGCTGCTTCGCTATGTGACAGACCCCGCCCTGAAGGGCGGGGTCTCCTAGGAGCTGTAGCGTCGTGACTCCTGTCACGACGGATGATGGGTTTTGCACAAAGTGGGGTAATTAAAAGCGACTTGGCGGAGCACTAAATCAGGGGCATCAAGTTTAAGGACAGCCTAAGGCTTCACGGGTCAATAGTTTAGAGCAACGCTGGGGAAGAGATTTATTTTTGAGATAGAAGTCGCATACAAGGATTGCCGCTTGACCTAAAATAGTTTAAAATAATTTGCTGGTAAAGGAGGAAGATAACAGGCTATGGCATATGCATATACTCATGTACCCCAGAATGAGGCCATCGGTGCTGAAGGCAGACACTACACCGTCACTGAGAAAATGCTGGAATACCTAGGCCGAAAAGTTCTCTATCAGTACACCGAGGCTTTTGGAGTTACCACCTGTTGTGGCGGCTACGCTGGCCATATAGGAGGCATAAATGTGGCGGGGTATGTGCTGAGATGGCAATACGGAAAAAATGAGAAAGGTGAGGCCCTGTCTGAAATAGAACCTATCACCAATATGGAGGAGCGACAGGCAATAGGCAAGCTCTTATGGTCAGGCTGCGACTCCTCCAGGGTCAACTTCCTGCAGTGAAGAAGCGGGAGGCAGGATTGCCTGGAACATGTTCACCACAGAGGGTTGAAACGCTCCGGTCACCATTCTTTCGTGCTGTGTAGCTGAATCTCTGCCGGAAAAGAATTCTTTTTGCTCTCCAAATCTGCCTGACTGGGTTATTGCCCATTTTCGATATAGTTCCTGTTAGCCAGAGTTCGTCTGATCCTTTTGCCTAGACAGCGCATGGAGTGTCTTTGCCCCTGGATAGATTAACACTCCCATACTAGCTAATGTCTTAAAGGCTTCCCAGGTTTCGTTCCTCTCTGATACTGATAGTTGATGCGTTTTTGTATCCACAGTGATACCCAAAAGCTCCAAGATATCTGTGCCTATGACAAGTCCGTCCCCTTCATCGCTCATGGCAAAGGCAAGCTCACCGCCAATATTCATGAGAGAGGGAAAACTTAGGTAAGCAACAACGATTGGTAATGTCCTGACTTCACCCTGTACATCTTCAACCTTTGTTAGCATATTGGTGTGCCATGCTCCAATGTTCCGAGCTATAGTTGAATGCATCATTGATATTTCTGCTTCTGTATCAATTAGAGCACTTACCACAAGTTCATTGCTCTCTCCTTGGAGTTTGACGCTTGCATGTATTCTCATGCTTTTATCTTCCCTTTGCTAATTCTTGTCCAACAGTCGTTAGGCGGATCCGAAGTCAGCTCGCTCCTCTTGCCTGTGTTCATGTAGTCTTAGCCTAAGACCGGAAACTCCCCGGTGATATTATAGCACAATCAGCAAGGGTATGAATTCAAGCTCGCGTGAGGCACGTAATAGCAAAGTGGAAGGAGGTTGAAGTCAGCAGGGAGAGGTGGGTCACTGGTTGATACAGCTCCGAGTCTGCGTCTACAGACCGGCTGAGTGAAAAAAGCAATGCTTATTTCCAAGCTGCTCTTGGGAAATGATTGGGTGTCGGAGGACAGGATGGAAATCTTTAGAGAGACAAAAGTCACATACGGGAGAGCTGCATGTACCCAAAATGGAGTAATTGTGGGTGGGGTAAACGGCGCTACAAATACTGAAGCGAAAGGAGTAACACCAAAGGGATGAAAATAGTAAGCCTATGCAGTTCAGGGGCGTGTTGCCCAGTCGTCAAGATAACGGACAAAGAGGTGGAAATAGGGGAGGGGAAAAACACCTGCCGACTCACAAAGATGCAGTGGGAGACCCTCAAGGAGAAGATACTGAACAAAGAGATATAGGGCATGTAGCTAAACTCAAGCCCGTACCCCACCCTCATGCTTATGGATTAGCGACATAAAACCTACCAGCACGTGAGAAAAGGATGCTGTACTCGGTGAGACGTCAGTGACCACTCTTGAGTTCCTTTATCTCATCCCTTATGTCACCCAGAGAATTGACTATCTCACCCAAACCAACACTTATGCTCTCCAAATCTTCATTAAGTTCTTTTAATAGCGCTACCAAGTGCTCAAATTGCTGTTTCTCCATTACTTGCCTCCGTTCCTCATCCAAATCCGACTGGCTCTCAGAGGTTATCGCCCCGTGCCTCATTTGGCAGTGGCTGTCTACATTAGTTTCTATTGCCACTGCCTTCGCCTCGACCTACTATCGCCAGACCACAGCAAGTAGAGTGCCCTCAAGGGAATTCGAATCCCTGTTTTCGGCTTGAAAGGCCGATGTCCTAGGCCACTAGACGATGAGGGCGCCAGCTTGAAGTATACTTTAGCTAGGGATAGATAGCAAGCGCTTCTAGCCCCATAGTTTCAGGAAAGCCCAGCATGAGGTTCATATTCTGGATGGCCTGCCCTGCCCCTCCTTTGACTAGATTGTCAAGGCAGCTAATCACTATCAGTCGGTTTGTCCTCAAGTCAATGGTCGGATAGATAAGGCAGAGATTGCTTCCCCAGGTTTGCTTGGTCTGCGGTGGGGCCTCGACAATCCTCACAAAAGGCTCGCCTCTATAAAAGTCTCGGTAAATTTGTCTTAATTTCGCTATCCCCTTTTGACTGCTAGCTATCTTCCCCTCTACTAGCTGAGCATAGCAGGAGCTTAGAATCCCTCGGGTCATTGGCACCAGATGAGGGAGGAAGGTTAACGAGGGTGAAAAGTCAGGGCTAAGGGCTTTTAGCTCCTGGAGGATTTCGGGTAGATGGCGATGTCCCTCTAGGGCATAAGCGGAAACATTTTCATTAACCTCTGAATAGTGGGTTCCCAGGCTTAGGGTTCTTCCTGCTCCAGATATGCCAGACTTGCTATCAACGATGATATCAGGATGAATAAGCCTTTCTTTGACTGCTGGAGCTAGGGCAAGGAGGGCACTTACCGGATAGCAGCCAGGGTTAGCTACTAAAGAGGAGTGGGCAATTTGGGGGCGATGGAATTCAGTCAGCCCATAGACAGCCTTCTTCAGAAATTCTGGGGCAGGGTGAGTGAAGTCATACCAGCGCTGGTATGACTCAGCCTTCTTCAGCCTAAAGTCAGCACTGAGGTCTACTATCCTTATACCCCTCTCTATCAAAGGCAGAAGAGCTTCGGCGCTCGCCTTGTGGGGCAAGGAGGAGAAAACCAAGTCAGCTTCCTTAGGCTCTGCCTCGATAGGAAGGTCGATCTCTGAAAGATGAGGCAGAACTTCACTCAGGTTTTTCCCCATCTCACTTCGTCCGGTAACGGAGATAATTTGCACCCTGGGGTGACGGTAAAGTAACCGAGCCAGTTCTGTGCCTATATAGCTGGTGATATTGATAATGCTTATTTTCGCTGGCTGCATTTTCTAGTCTCTTTTTCCTTTCTTAGTGTTTCTTAATTTGAATTCTATGCCCCGCGACTTGCTGCGGGGCCCCCGCAAAATCGAAGATTTTGTGGGGTTATTATAACTGGGACAAAGCCCTTGTAACACGCAGAGGTGACAGCGGGGTCGCTGGGCTTTACATATCCGCCGGCCATGTTCCACCATGTAGATATGGAAATCATAGATATCCCCTGGTGGAACCAGGTTCTCCAGAAGCTCATGCGCCCGCTCGGGGGAGACCTTGGAGTCAATTAACCCTAACCTTTTGGCCACTCGGAAGACGTGAGTATCTACAGGTAGGGCAGGCCTCCCCAGGGAAAAGAGCAATACACATCCAGCGGTTTTTGGTCCTACCCCAGGTAGCTGCCTGAGCCAGGATTTGGCCTCAGATAAAGGGAGTTCCCTGAGGAAGCTTAGGTCAAGGCAGCCTTGTAGTTCACGAATCTCCTGGAGAATGAGCTTCATTCGCTTTGCTTTAACTTCAGCTAACCCCCCTAGCCTGATGGATTGTGCTATTTCATCAACACCGGCCTCAGCCACTGCTTCCCAGTTACCAAAGGCGGTAACAAGGGAATGGAAGGCGCGCTTTGAATTTGCGTCTGAGGTGTTTTGGGAAAGGACAGTGGCCATTAGCGTAGAAACCGGGTCGTGGTCCGGCTGCCGGTGACGCAGAACATACTCTCGCTGTAAAAGGTGAAGGATTTCCCTTATCGTCACTTCAATTCCTTAAGGTGGCAGTTATCATTGAGCGACACTACTGCTGTGGCGTTCTCACCTGCTTCCACAATATTGATAGCACAAGGGTCCTGCTGTAATTGCCAGAAGTGGGAGGTATCCAGACCAAGGAGGCTACAAAACAAGACCTTACACACTACCTTGTGTGAGACGAGAACAATACTTTGCCCGGGGTGCTGTGGTACTAAGATCTCTACAGCGCTAACCACCCTTTTTTGAACTTGTTCCAGGCTCTCACCTTGGGGGAAGGTGACCAGGTGAGGACTCTTTAACCAGAGCTTGTAGAGCTTACTATCCTCCTCTGCTGCTTCCTTTAACGAAAGCCCTTGCCATCTCCCGTAGTCTATATCGATAAGCCCTTCCACCGGCTGCACGGGGAGTTTCACGGGTTCTGCCAGGATGTTTGCTGTGCTCAGAGCTCTTTTTAAGGGGCTGGAATAGATGGCTGCTGCTTTCCAATGAGCCAACCTTGCTGCTGTGGCCCTAGCTTGCCTGATACCCTGGTCATCCAGCTCCACCTCGGCTCTTCCCCGAAACCTTTCCCCCTCCCCTTCGTTCCAGGCAGTTTGCCCATGCCTGACTACAATGATGCGAGTCAAGAATTCCCCTCCTTACTCAGGCAGGATTTAATTGTAGCACAAATAGGAGATAGGGGATAGCTTTGTATCTGTTAGACCGTCTAGCAACATCCAATTGTCATTCTGACCCCGATTTATCGGGGGAAGAATCTGAGACCCTTCACCATCGTTCAGGGTGACAGTTAAATAGTCTCCTACTTTGGGTATTGACAAGTAGGGGGAAACATGCTAATTTTAGAACAAAGGTTCTAGACGGATGAAGAGGGAAGGGCTTTCCCCCAAACAACAGAGCATTCTCAGCTTCATTGATAGTTTTCTTGCTGAAAAGGGGTATCCTCCCAGCGTGAGGGAGATAGTTCGAGGATGTCATATTAGCTCTACCTCGGTGGTGGAATACCACTTGAACATTTTGCAGAAGGAGGGTTACCTCCGTCGTGACGCTGAGGTAGCTAGGGGCATTGAGCTGCGCCGAGCGTCGAGGGGTTTGGTTCAGGTGCCCGTCATCGGCTACATTGCCGCGGGTGAGCCTATCCCTGTACCGACGGCTGATACTTGGAGTAGCGTAGCTATAGAGACCCTGGAGCTGCCTCAGGAACTAACCCGAGGTAAGGAGAAGGTCTATGCCCTAAGGGTCAGGGGTACCTCCATGATAGACGCCCTAATCAACGACGGTGACCTGGTCTTAATGCAACAGGTGAACACTGCGGATAATGGTGATACTGTAGCCGTATGGCTTAAAGCTGAAAGGGAGACAACCCTTAAAAGGCTTTATCGGGAGAAGGGTCGTCTTCGCCTCCAGCCGGCTAACCCCCAGATGCAACCTATCTATGCCAAACCCCATAATGTGGACATCCAGGGTAAAGTCATCTGCATCATCCGCCAGTTAGATTGAACAACGTGGAATGGGAGACTCGTTAAGATGGACTCCTATGAAGGCAATCCTGCTGGGATAAAAGGGGCAAAGCCTACAGGAGCATATCGGGTGAGCCTTAGTCCGAAGAGGGTAATGGTCTAGGTTGTTGCTCCACCATCTGCTTATCGCAGCAGCTAACTACCCCTTCACCTTGCTTGGTGCATAAAACTTCTGTGTTACAAACCTCGCAGCGATATCTTCTGCCTAACTGATTGGCCATTTCAGTTTATAACCTCCTAAACCCTACTTCTTTAAAGTCATGGGCTTACCGCAGCAATGAATCGTGCCCTTGCCTCCACGAGTAACGATGAACTCCGAGCCACACTTGGCGCAGTAATACCTTTTACCTATCTCATTGGCCATTTCTCATCTCCTGTTCCTTTGTCTCTAAGACCTTAACTTTTCTTTCGCCTATTTGAAAAGCAATCCCGCCTTCAGAAAAACGCACATTTTCAAGAATTGTCCTTGCCATCTGTTTCGTCGTAAGGTCCCCATTGCTCTTCATCCGTCATGACTGCCTCCCATTTGCATGCGATATCATCGGGGTTGTCACGAGGTGGGAGCTTCAAAGGAGATAACCTTATCCTTCGGTTGATCATGTATCTCTCTATGACTCTCTTTTCATTCTTGTAGCAGACCTGTTCTATTCTCTCGGGTTCCTTAGCTTCAAAGTATTCTAGTGATCTGCACTTTGGTATGGTCCATATGACGTGGTTGTCGTTTATGACTTCGGGTATGATGGGGAATAGCCCACTAATGGTGTTGTCCAAGGGCAACTGGATAACTTTCATAGAGTCCACCACTGTATTCAGTTGGATGTTGCCTACCTTGGCATAGCGCGGGTTGACTCTTTCGGCCATGTTGCACCAGGCACCTATCTCGCACTTATCAGCCACCTCACGCCCGCATCTTTTGAGCACTTCCCTGTACCAGCACTCTGATAGATGAAGCCAGGCATACTGCCATACTTTTGCCAACTTCAGTATGAAATCCTTTGAGAAATCATTAAGGGTTAGATCAGGGTTAAATGGACAGCTTAAATCATTTAACTCAGCCATCTTAGACCTCCCTTCTATTATTTTGGTTCTGCTTGAAATCTTATCATGTTATCCCCTTGTCTCTAAGATTTTGCCTTTCCTTTTTCCTCAATCTTAAACTCCCACTGGCAGGCAATCTCGTCGGGGCTTTTCCGGGGTGGCAGCTTTAGAGGTGTGACCTTTATTTTGGGGTTAATCAGGTATTTTTCCATAACCTTCTTCTCGTTTACATGGCAGACCCATGCTATTCTCTCCGGCTGCTTGGCCTCAAAAAACTGTAATGAGCGGCACTGCCTTATAGTTAGTATGACGTGATTGGGGCTCTTGATATCGTATTCAACAGGAAATAGCCCTCCCATGGTATTGTCCAGAGGCAACTGGATGGCCTTCAGGGAATCAACGATCGTATTCAACTGGATATTGGCTACCTTGGCATACCTCGGGTTTACTCGCTCACCTATTCTTACCCAGGCTTCTGTCTCGCACTCGTCAGCCGCTTTAGAGCCAAACCTCTTTTTGACCGCATCGTACCACGCTTCCGTCATATGAAGCCAGGCGTATTGCCATACAGGTATTAGCTTGAGAAGGAAATCCTTGGAGAAATCCTTGTACGTTAGATTGGGGTTGAACGGACCGCTTAAATCGTCCAACTCTGGCATCTTAGGTCTCCCTTCTATTATTTTGGTTCTGCTTAAAATCCTATCACATTAGGCCCTTATTCCTCAAGCTTAAATTCCCACTGACAGGCGATTTCCTCCGGGCTTTTTCGAGGGGGCAGCTTCAGAGGTGTGACCTTTATTTTGGGATTAATAAGATACCTTTCCATGATCTGCTTCTCCAGTCTATAACACACCGGCTCTATCCTTTCCGGGTCATTTTTCTCCAGATAGTCCAGTGTGCGACATTTAGTTACCGTCTCTATAACATGATTGGGGCTCTTGATATCATACTCAGCAGGGAAGAGTCCTATGGTGCTGTCTAAAGGCAACTGAGTGACCTTCAGGGAATCAAGGACCGTATTCAACTGGATATTGGCCATCTTGGCGTACCTCGGATTTACCCGCTCCCCTACTCTTATCCAAGTTGCCAGCTCGCACTCGTTGGCTGCTTCAAAGCCAAATCTCTCCCTGACTGCATCGTAATAGCCTCCATTCATGATAAGCCAGGCATATTGCCAGGCATGCATCATCTTGAGGAGGAAATCCTTGGACAGATTCTTATGCGTTAGATAGGGGTAGAACGGACCGCTTAAATCGGCTAGCTCTGGAATATCAGTCGTCTCGTCTACAACTTCAGCCTTGCTTCGAACTCTACTGCCCTGCGGCTCCTTAAGCTTATACTCCCACTGGCAGGCGATTTCCTCCGGGCTTTTTCGAGGGGGCAGCTTCAGAGCCGTTACCTTAATCTTGGGATTAACAAGATATGCTTTGAAGATTTGGGGCTCCACTACATGGCACATCGGTTCTATTCTTTCCGGTGCTTCTCTCTCACAAAATAATAGGGCGCGGCAATTAATCACAGTTACTATAGCGTGATTCTCGTTTTTGATATCATACTCAACAGGAAACAGTCCTCCCATGGTGTTGTCCAGCGGCAACTGGGTAACCTTCAGTGAATCAACCACTGTCTTTAGCTGGATATTGGCTATCCTGGCGTACCTCGGATTACAACGCGCTGCTACCCTTAGCCACATTGCCACATCGCAATCATAAGCTGCTTCAGAGCCAAATCTGTCCTTGACCGTATCAAACCAGGCTGCATCCAATTGAAGCCAGGCGTATTGCCATATATGTATTAGCTTGAGGAGAAAATCCTTGGAGAAATCCTCAAACCTTAGATGAGGATTAAACGGACCGCTTAAATCATCTAATTCTGGCATATCAGTTCTGTTTGGAGTTTTATCACAGGGTTATCACTCTTGTCAAGGAAAGCGGAGGGGATGCCAGGCTATTCTCAAGGATGAGGCAGTATGCTAAACTAACCCCAAAAGGGCTTACAACTTTGTAGACCAAGGCAAAGGAAATGGATAGCTCCACTTTAGGTATTACCCGCTGCGGGAATAAGGAGTTTAAATGGGGTGAAAGGACTTACATTATGGGGGTTATCAATGTCACCCCAGACTCCTTCTCTGGCGATGGGTTAAGCTATGATATTGAGGCGGCTGTAGCCCTCGGGAGGCGTTTTGCTGCTGAGGGAGCCGATATCCTGGACATCGGAGGGGAGTCAACCCGCCCTGGGGCAAACCCTGTACCTGTGGAGGAGGAATTGCGCCGAGTGATACCAGTGATAGAGCGGCTGGCTGGAGAATTGCCTTTGCCGTTGAGCATTGATACCTACAAGTGGGAGGTAGCCCGGCAGGCTCTCTCCTCAGGGGCAAGGGTGCTAAATGACATCTGGGGCTTGAAACACGACCCCAGGCTAGCTGAGCTAGCGGCGGAGCGGGGGGTGCCCATCATCCTGATGAGCAACCAGCGGGACGCTAGCTGTCAGGATATTATCCCTGAGGTGCTCTCCAGCTTGAGAAGAAGCATGACGCTGGCAGGGGAGCTGGGGGTAGCTTGGGAGAACATCATTATTGACCCCGGTATAGGTTTTGGCAAAACACTGGAACAGAACCTGGAGGTTGTCTGCCGTTTAGATGAGCTTAGGTCTCTAGGTAGACCCATTCTGATAGGCACCTCTCGCAAGTCAATGATCGGCTTGGTGCTTGAGCTGCCCCCTGATGAGCGCCTGGAAGGGACAGCAGCCACTGTAGCTATTAGCATCGCCAAGGGGGCTGATATGGTGCGGGTACACGATGTGGCTCAGATGGCCAGGGTGTGTCGGATGAGCGATGCCATTGTTAGGGGAAGATGTCCGCCAAAGGATTAAAGCCTCGGGTGACGGCATATCTCGGCTTAGGGTCGAACCTGGGGGACCGCCAACTCAACCTGGTAAAAGCGATTGAGCTCCTGGCACAGTGGGTGCAGATAGAGCAGCTCTCCTCACTTTACGAAACTGAGCCTTTAGGTTACCGTGAGCAGCCTCACTTTCTTAACGCTGTCTGTCAGCTAACTACCTCTCTCACTCCGGAGGAGTTGCTTGCTTTAGCCAAGCAAATTGAAGCAGCTTTAGGCAGGATACCCAGTTTCCCTAATGCTCCCCGTCCTATAGATATTGACATCCTTTTCTACGGCAACAGAGTTATCAATTCTCCCCAGTTGACTATTCCCCACCCCCGCTTAGAGGAAAGAGCCTTTGTGCTCGTTCCTTTGGCTGAAATCGCCCCCGATTTAGCCCATCCAGTGAGTGGTAAGACAGTCAGGGAAATGGTAGAAAGGGTGGAGGGGTTGCAGGGAGTGAAAAGGTGGAACCAGGAGGGTAAAGATGTATGAGGTTTCTGTTCAACAGCACTTCGATGCCGCCCATTATCTAAGGGGTTATCAAGGCAAGTGTGAGAATCTTCACGGGCACCGTTTCCAGGTAGTGGCTAATATAAGGGTAGAGCAAATAGATGAGGTTGGCTTAGCCTATGACTTCGTTCAACTGAGGCAGCAGCTAGGGGAGATAGTGGGGAGGTTTGACCATACTTGCCTTAATGAGGTGCCACCCTTTGACAGGATTAACCCCTCTTCAGAAAACATTGCCTCTACCATTTATGGTGAACTCCGGGCTTTACTTCGGGGGACAAAGGCTTCCCTCTCTAGTATTCAGGTGTGGGAATCCCCGCATAGCTGTGTCACCTATTTCCCCACTAAAGAAGACTGAGTTTTGTTTACTCCCTTAGCTCCGGGGGGAGAAGGTTAGGGATAGCGTCCACAATGGGGTAGCGTTGGTCACACTTGGCACAGTAAAGAAAGCCAGTAACTACCTCCTTCTCATCCTCCTCTTTGACCTCAAGCTTTAAGTCCCCCTTGCATAATGGACAGGCGAGGATTTCCATCATTTCCTTTTTCATTTTACTTTCCTCCTTTGAACTCCCCAAGTATAGGGTAGGGGCTCTCCGAACGAAATATCGGACTCCGCAAAGCGGACTGTCCCCTACCGAAAGGGGCAGATGGCGGAGCACCCACCTATAAGCTTACCGTGAATAAATCAGTTAATCAAGGTTGACTTGGGCAAGTAACCCTCCTATCATTGCTATTCTGGATGGACAAAAATTGATCAGAGCCCTGGGTGATAAGACTCCTAAAATAGCCGAATCCGCTTTTATCAGTGAGAGTGCCTATGTGGTAGGAGAGGTAGAAATTGGTGAAAACTGCGCTGTCTTGCCGGGGGCGGTGATTAGGGGTGATTTCGGCGGGATAAGGATTGGCAAGAATGTGGTGATTGAGGATAATGTGGTAGTTCATGGTGCCCCACCCTGTTTAGAGATTGGAGATGACGTGACTATCGGGCATGGTGCCGTAGTCAATGC
>Ga0209314_10000073_pt1 | contig 39111 bp, 35 predicted proteins | sample I19B2metaG_FD_184146 | JGI IMG/M metagenome (GOLD analysis project Ga0209314, IMG submission 184146) | Lake sediment bacterial and archeal communities from Gulf of Boni, Indonesia to study Microbial Dark Matter (Phase II) - ​I19B2 metaG... | ecosystem: Environmental > Aquatic > Freshwater >... | reverse complement strand
GGGCATGAGGGGTTGAAGGGGGTGGTGCAGGGACCGCTGGCCGCGGTTGTCTTCAACCTCGGTTACCTGCCGGCCGGAGATCGCGCCCTGACCACCAGGGGGGAGACCACCCTTGTCGCCCTGCAGCAGGCGGCCGACCTGCTGGCCACGGGTGGAATCCTGCTGATCGCCGTCTACACCGGCCACGACGGTGGGGCCGAGTGGGGCGAGGTGCGGGCGTGGGCCGAAGGCCTGCACCCCCACGGTTTCAACGTCTGGCAGGCCAGGCAGCTGAACCGCTCCGATGCGGCGCCGTTCGTGGTCCTGGTGGAGAAGGGTTAGCTCCTTGTCGCTCCTTTTCCTTTTCTCCCTTCGACAGGGGTGGTAAAATTAGAAAAAAGGAAATTGGTGGTTTCGGCTCTGCTGAACCGTGAACAGAGCTTTACTTGGGGAAGTATGCAGCATGGAGAAGGAGGAGAGATTATGGACAGAAAATTATTAACCGCAATCTTTGCCGGTTGCCTCTCCCTCCCCCTTGCCGGTCAGTCAGAGGGGGGAGGATCCGGACGCGAGGCGCCGGTTATGGCCGCGGACAGCGTCGACGCCATTTCAGGGCGCTATATCGTAGTCTTCAGCCAGGGGAGCGAAGGCCATGATGTTGACGGGGCAGCCTATGCCGCCGAGCGGGCCGGCGGCAAGATCCACTACAGATATAGCCATGCCCTGAGGGGGTTCGCCGCAAGTCTCCCCGAGGCGGCACTGCAGGGGGTGAGGCACAACCCGAACGTGGAGTTCATTGAGGTTGACCAGAGGGTTTCCCTTGGGATAGAAACCGCGCAAAGCGTTTCCACCTGGAACCTGGACCGGATAGACCAGCGCCAGCTGCCGCTGGATGGTTTCTTCGGCTTTACGAGCACCGGGACGGGGGTTACCGCATATATCATCGACACCGGCATCCGCCCCACCCACAGCGAGTTCACCGGCCGCGCCTCGGTAGGTTATGATGCGGTGGGTGATGGCCGCAGCGGCATCGACTGCAACGGTCACGGCACCCATGTGAGCGGCACGGTCGGCGGCTTCAACTTCGGGGTGGCGAAAAACGTCAGCCTGGTGGCCGTGCGAGTCCTTAACTGCAGCGGATCCGGCACCATCTCCGGGGTCGTTGCCGGGGTTGACTGGGTCACCGGTCACAAGGCTGCTCCTGCCGTGGCGAACATGAGCCTGGGTGGAGGGGCGTCCACCGCCCTTGACAATGCGGTCAAGGCATCGATCGCCGGCGGGGTAACCTATGCGATCGCCGCCGGAAACAGCAACAGGGATGCCTGCAAGTTCTCGCCGGCCAGGGTACCGCAGGCCGTGACGGTAGGTGCCACCACCTCCAGCGACTCCCGAGCCTCCTACTCCAACTACGGCCCGTGCCTGGACCTGTTCGCTCCGGGATCGGCGGTGACCTCCGCCTGGAACAGCAGCGATACGGCAACCAACACCATCAGCGGCACATCAATGGCAACACCCAATGTGACCGGAGTTGCGGCGCTCTACCTGCAGCTTAACCCGGCAGCAACTCCCGCAGATGTGGCTGCTGCCATTACCGCCAAGGCAACCCCAGGGGTGGTGAAGAGTACCGGGCGCAACTCCCCCAACCTCCTGCTCTTCACCGACTATTGACAGGCCGGGAAGATGATGAAAATAAGGGGGCCGCTTACACTTGACGATGAGCGGCCCCCTTTTTATGTTGGCAGGGATGGGAGATGGTTTTGTCTATGCTGTCGGGCGACCGCTGTTACCCCAGCCTGATGAGGAATGCGCCGGCCAGGATGAGGGCCGCGGAGGCGAGCCTGACTCTGCCGAAGGATTCGCCGAGGAAGATCACGCCGATGAGAACCCCCACCAGAATGCTCACCTGTCGCACCGGCACGGCGTAGCTCATTGGGGCGAGCTTCAGGCCATAGCGGAAGGTGAGGAAGGAGGCCATCATGATCGGTCCGCTCAAGAGGATTTTCCTCCAGTTCTCCCGCCACTCGGCGGCGACTTGCCCCCGGTAGCGAGTACGGAGTAGGTTGGCGGTCATGAGGAGGAGCATGACTATGACCATCATCCAGGTGAAGTAAAGTGGCGAGTAGCGCTGCACCCCGGCCTTGTCCAGCATGGCTCCGAAGGAGTAGACGAACCCTGCGGCCAGGGCGGCCCGCACCGAGCCGTCCTTCAGGTTGCGGAAGGGCCGGAGTATCTCCCCCAGGCCGAGGCGCTGCATCTGAACCGTATAGGCACCGAGCACCACCAGGGCGATGCCGCTCACCCCTATGGGGGTCAGTCGCTCACCGATGAGTAGCCCGCCCCAGATTGGGACATAGACCATGGAGGTCTGGCAGAGGGGGTAGGTGAGGGACAGGTCGCCGGAGCGGTAGGCCCTGCCGGTGAGGAGATGGTAGAGGACGAAGCAGGCCCCGCCGCCGGCGCAGATGAGGATGATCTGCCGGTCTGGAACCGGTATAGGCCCGGGGATGAAGGGGAGGCAGAGGGTGAAGAGGAGCCCGGAGCTGACGAACATCCACCAGATGAAGACCGTCTTCTGCCTGCTCTGCTTGACCAGGAGGTTCCAGAGGGCGTGCATGACTGAGGAGGTGATTATGAGGAAAAAGGCGAGGTTGCTCATGGGGGGAGTATAGCGGAGTGGAAAAATTTTAGCGAGAGTAAAATTTAGAACGCCAGTTCGAAGGCGTCCCTGATATGCTCGATGCGGTAGGTGACATCCGATTCCAGGACGATGGCGATGACGTCGAAGCGGGCCGGGGAGTCGGGCTGGCGGTGCTTGAGGAGCCAGGTGAGGGCGGCCTTGCTGATCTGTCTTTGCTTGAAGGGGGTGAGGGCCAGCTGGGGGACGCCGTACTCCATGGTGCGGCGGGTCTTCACCTCGACGAAGACCGTCGTCGCGCCGTCCCTGGCGACGATGTCCACCTCCCCCCCCTTGCAGCGGAAGTTCCGCTCCACCACCCGGATGCCGTGCTTCTCCAGCCAGGAGGCGGCCAGCTCCTCCCCACGGGAGCCGAGGCCGCTGTTGGCGTGGCCTTTCCCGGCCTTAGGCATCCGGCTACTTCCCCCAGTCGCGGGAGTAGCGGAAATCCCGGTCGATGGTCCGGTTGGAGACCTTGGCGATGATCGGGAGTCTTCGTTTGAAGTGTGAGTTCTTGATCTTCCCCTGCACATTGGCGATGAAGTCGTCGGCAAATCCCTCTTTGATCAGCTCCTCCGTCGTCATGCGCAGGTCAACCATGCAGTACATCAGCTCATCCACCTCCCGGTAGGTGAAACCCAGCTCCTGCTCGTCGGTCTGGCCGGCCCAGAGGTCGGCGGAGGGCTTCTTCTCGATCACCTCCCTAGGGACCCCCATCTCCTCGGAGAGTTGCCAGACCTGGCTCTTGTAGAGGTCGCCGATGGGGTTTAGGGCGCTGGCCATGTCGCCGTAGAGGGTGCCGTATCCCAGGAGGAGCTCTGTCTTGTTGCTCGTACCCAGGACCAGTGCGCCGTGGAGGGCCGAGTGGTCGAAGAGGATGGTCATCCTCTCCCTCGCCATCTTGTTGCCGCGGCGCATGTTGTCGGCATCGGGGAAGCTTTCGAAGTAGGCGTCCACCATGGGGGTTATGGGGACGACCGTGAAGTTGATGCCGCATGCCTGGGCGACGATGCGCGCGTGGGCCTCGCTCTCCGGGTTGCTGCTCTTGTAGGGCATGCAGACGGCGTGGACGTTCTCCGGCCCCAGGGCCTCGGCGGCGATGAAGGCCACCAGGGCGGAGTCGATCCCGCCGGATAGCCCGAGCACCCCTCTTTTCAGGCCGGTCTTGAGAATCTCTTCCCGGACGAAATCCACGACTATCCTGCGCAGCAGCCGGGTATTGACTGATAGACGGCTCATCGCTGTCCCCCTTCCGCGTCGATCCTCTGCAGCTCCCGCAGGGTCAGGGGGAGGTTCTCGTCCCGCATCAGCGGTGAGAAGATCCTCTCCCGCCTCAATTCCCCCTCCTGTATGGCGGCAACCACGAAGTCTTCTTCCAGCAGCTTTGCCCTGGCCGTGGCCACACCGGAAGGGGAGACAGCTTCCGAACCACCCCAGAAGTTGATCCCGTCCTCGAATCCGACCCGGTTGCAGTAGATTACCCGGGCGTTGAGGAAGGTGGCGGTGGTGGCGGTCAGCCGCTGCCAGGCTATGCTGGAGCCGAGGCTCTCGCTCTCCGAAAGCCCCCTGCCGGGGCTGCTGGAGAGGCAGAGGAGGGTGGTGGCGCCGTCCATGGCCAGTATGTAAGGTGCGGAGAGATGCCAGAAATCCTCGCAGATGAGCATCCCCATCCGCCCGAAGCGGCTGTCGAAGGCACGGAAACGCTCCCCGCGGGCCAGGTAGCGCTGCTCATCGAACAGACCGTAGGTGGGTAGGTAGACCTTGCGGTGCAGGTGGCGGATCTCGCCGCCATCCAGGAATATGGCGCTGTTGAAGAAACGGTAGTCGCTGGTTGCCTCGACGAAACCGACGGCAATGGCGATGCGGCTGGAGAGTTTCTTCAGCCGGGCTATTTCCGGGGAGTCGAGGCGCAGGGCGATGTCGGGTACCAGGTCTTTGAGGAAGTAGCCGGTAAGGGCCAGTTCGGGGAAGAGGATCAGGTCGGCCTTCTCCCGTATGCCCCTCTCTATGGCTGCCTCCACCAGGGCGAGGTTGTCCCGAAGGCAGCCTAGTTTCGGCTTGATCTGTGCCAGTGCGATGTTGAAGTCCATGGGGGCTCCTGCGCGGGGATTTCCCGCAAAGTTAGCATAGTGACTGCGGCAATGCAATTGGCGCTTGAAAATCTTGCGCCCCCTCTTGCAGGGTGCTAATCTCCCAGCCATGACGAAGGATCTGCTGCCATATCTCTGCATCCTCCCCTCCTGCCTCTTCGGGGTCCTCACTCTATGGTGCGCGGCACGCTTCTTTCGCCAGGCTCCGCCAAGGGGGGATTTCTTTCCGCCGGTGACGATCATCAAGCCGGTGAAGGGGCTCGATCCGGATGCCTTTGAAAACTTCGCCTCTTTCTGCAGCCAGGAGTACCCCGAGTTCCAGATCATCTTCGCCCTTGCCTCCCCCGATGATCCTGTCATTCCAATCATAAAGCGGCTGCAGGCCCAGTTCCACGACAACCCACCCGAGCTGGTGATAGATGGAACCACCCACGGGGCCAACGGCAAGGTGGGAAACCTGATCAATGCCTTCCCCTGCGCACGGCATGACATAATCGTCATTGCCGATAGCGATGTCAGGGTCGGGCCGGGCTACCTGCGGGCAACAGTTGCCCCCTTTGCCGACCCGAAGGTTGGGCTGGTGACTAACCTCTACCGTAGTGCCGGGGGGAGTGGGGGGGCAAATGTAATTGAGGCCCTCGGTTTCTCAACGGAGATGATCCCCAACGTACTGGCGGCCCGCGGGCTTGAGGGGCTCAGCTTCGCCCTCGGTGCTTCCATGGCCTGCCGGCGGGAGGCGCTGCTGCAGATCGGCGGATTCCATACCCTTGCTGGTTTTCTTGCCGATGACTACCAGCTTGGCAATCGTATTGCCAGGGCGGGGTGGAGGCTGGAGCTCTCGTCAGAGATCGTCATCTGCCACTCTCGCGGGGAGAGCCTTCGCCAGGTTCTTTCCCGACAGCTCCGCTGGTGCCGGACCATGCGAGTCTCCCGCCCCGGTGGTTATCTTGTCTCCGGTATCACCCAGCCATGCTGGGGGGGGCTTGTCGCCCTGGCGTCCTCCGGAGGGGGGGCCGACGTGGCGACTGCCATCACCCTCCTCCTCCTTGCCCGTGGGTTGGTTGCCCTGATGTTCAGCCGTTGCCACGTCCGGGACGGGCTGCTCCCCGGTTATCTCTGGCTGCTGCCGCTGCGTGATTTACTCTACTCCCTCTGCTGGGCGCTTTCGTTCCTCGGTCGCCGGATCCGCTGGCGTGGCGAACTGTTCGACCTGCAACCGGGGGGGATGATCGTGCGGGTTGATTGAGGCTGGCAGCATCTTGTACGGTTATGGCATTGTGAATGACAGAATACGGCAGGTGGTTTCCATCCTCCGAATCGGGGAGATTGGAACCCCTAATCTAGCATACAGGTGACCTTGAGTTATGAGAATCGAATGCCCGGAGTGTAGTCTGACTGGAAATATTGATGAGGCGGCAATCCCGGCCACCGGCACTGCCCTTAACTGCCCCCGCTGCAAGGCCCGCTTCGTTGTCGAGCGCCCCCAGGGGGGGGAGGGTGTGGCCATGCTTGACAGCTGCCCATCGTGCCAGTACGCGACCTTTTCCGAGGAGAAGTTCTCCGTCTGCCCGAAGTGCGGCCTGGTGGTGGCGGACTACATTCACCGGCGTGTGGTTGGTGCTAGCAGCCGGAAGGCCGAGGCACCTGCAGATACGCCGCCAATGACGCCAGAGGAGCGGCGCCGCGACGAGGAGTCCCGCAGGAAGTACGGTATGGAGGCGCCGGAAGTGGAGGTGCCAATCACTCTCCTCGGGGCTTCTGGAGCGCCATTCTCCCTGCGGGTCACCGGCTGGCTTTCCATAGCGGTTGCCTTTGTCCTGGCCGTTTTTGGTGTCAGCAGGTACATGGAGTACCTGGCAAAAGTGAAAGAAGCGGAGGCCATCCTCCTCTCCGGGGAACAGGCGCTGACAGGCTTCTCGCTTTTCTGGCGGTTTGGCCTGACCCCACTGCTCATGATAGTCTACGGGGCAGTTATTGTCTTTGTAGCCAACCGGTTCCTCTGTCTGCAGGCCAGGGCCATCGGCTGGCTTGAAACCTGCGGCTGGGCAGGCATGGCCATCGGCGCCCTGACTGAGCTCGTGGATCTGGCGGCCTGGTGGGCCAGGGCTTCGGAAAGCGCCTCCATCGGCTATTATGCAACCGGCTTTTTCGGGGGGGGGCTGATGGCGCTTCTCTGGATGGCCCCGCCGTACGTGTTGGTGGAGTATCTGCGCAGCGAGCAGTTCGATCGTCTCAAGGGGCATTTCACATGAGCTCGGATCACCCCCTTTTTTATTGACAATACGCACGGCTGATTACTATCATTCACAGGTTTTTACAGATATCTATGGAGGGGTTATGGGGAAGGCACACAAAATCGCGGTTCTACCGGGTGACGGGATCGGGCCTGAGGTCATGTCCGAGGCGCTGCGCGTTCTGGATGCAGTGGAAGCGAAGTACGACGTGAAGTTTGAACGGACCCACGCCAATGTGGGTGGCGCCGGCATAGACAACGAGGGGAAGGCGCTCCCCCAGACCACCATCGATACCTGCAAAGCTTCTGACGCGATACTCTTCGGCTCCGTTGGCGGTCCCAAGTGGGAGTCTTTGCCGCCGGACGAACAGCCGGAGCGGGGGGCGCTCCTGCCGCTGCGCAAGATCTTCGGACTCTACGCCAACCTTCGCCCGGCCATCATCTTCCCTTCCCTGACCGGCGCATCGAGCCTCAAGGAGGAGGTGATCAGCGGAGGCTTCAACGTACTGGTCATCCGCGAGCTGACCGGCGGCATCTACTTCGCCCAGCCCAAGGGTATCGAGGGTGAGGGGCGTGAGCGGGTCGGCTTCGACACCATGCGCTACTCCGTGCCGGAGATCGAGCGGATCACCCACGTGGCCTTCCAGGCTGCCCGCAAGCGGGGGAAGAAGGTCTGTTCCATCGACAAGGCCAACGTCCTTTCATCATCCGTCCTCTGGCGCGAGGTGGTGATCGGTATTGCCAAGGAGTATCCGGATGTTGAGCTGACCCATATGTACGTGGACAACGCCGCCATGCAGCTGGTTCGTTGGCCCAAGCAGTTTGACGTCATCCTTTGCGAGAACATGTTCGGCGACATCCTCTCCGATGAGGCGGCCATGCTGACCGGCTCCCTGGGGATGCTCCCCTCCGCATCCCTGGCAGAGGGGACCTTCGGCATGTACGAGCCCTCTGGCGGTTCGGCGCCTGACATCGCCGGCCAGGGGATCGCCAACCCCATTGCCCAGATCCTCTCCATGGGGATGATGCTCAAGTTCTCCTTCGGCATGGTTGAGGCGGCCGACGCCATCGATAACGCCGTGGCCAAGGTTCTTGACCAGGGGTACAGGACCAGGGACATCTACCAGCAGAAGGACGGCGAGAAGCTGGTCAATACGAAAGAGATGGGCGACGCCATAATCGCGGCGCTGTAGGCAACGCCACATTTGAGCGCTACCGGCGTTACCGCGTCGTCGGCTTCCTCGACGTACCTTTCGGTACGCCTGCGGAGCCTCCGCCCCGGCGCCTTGGTATCATCTCAAATCTGGCGCTGCTGGTTTGCATGGTTTATTGATTCACACTAAATATAGTAAAGGAGCATGACTATGAAAGTCGGCATCGTCGGTTGGCGCGGTATGGTCGGTTCGGTCCTCATGCAGCGTATGCAGGAGGAGAATGATTTTAGCCTCGGTTTCGAGCCGGTGTTCTTCACCACTTCCCAGGCCGGGCAGCCGGCCCCCATGGGGGGCGGTACCCTGAAGCGGGCCGATGACATCGAGGAGTTGAAGAAGCTCGATATCATCATCACCTGCCAGGGGGGGGACTACACCAAGGCTGTTCACCCGGAGCTGCGCAAGCAGGGGTGGAACGGCTACTGGATCGACGCCGCCTCGACCCTGCGCATGGAGGATAACGCGGTCATCATCCTCGATCCGGTGAACCGGGGTGTCATTGACAGCGCCCTGGCCAACGGCCAAAAGGACTTCATCGGCGGTAACTGCACCGTCAGCCTGATGCTCATGGCCTTGGGCGGCCTGTTCCGCGCCGGGCTGGTGGAGTGGCTCTCCTCCATGACCTACCAGGCCGCCTCCGGCGCCGGCGCCCCCAACATGAGGGAGCTACTGGTGCAGAAGGGGGTTCTCCATGCTTCGGTTGCCCACCTGCTCAAGGACCCCTCCTCGGCCATTCTGGACATCGACCGGGAGGTGACCGCTACCCTGCGCGGCGAAGCTCTCCCCAAGAAGGAGTTCGGCTATGCCCTGGCTGGCAATGTCCTCCCCTGGATCGACCGCGAGGTCGAGGATGGCCAGAGCCGCGAGGAGTGGAAGGGGTTTGCAGAGACCAACAAGATCCTCGGCACCGCCAATCCTATCCCCGTTGACGGCATCTGCGTCCGGGTAGGTGCCATGCGCTGCCACAGCCAGGCCCTGACCATCAAGCTTAACAAGGATCTCCCCCTGGCCGACATCGAGCAGCTGATTGCGCATGACAACCAGTGGGTCAAGCTGGTCCCCAACACCAAGGCTGACACTCTCTCCCAGCTGACTCCGGCCGCGGTTTCGGGTACCCTGACCGTTCCCATCGGCAGGGTACGCAAGATGAAGATGGGACCCGAGTATATCCAGGCGTTCACCTGCGGCGACCAGCTTCTCTGGGGTGCGGCGGAGCCGCTGAGGAGAATGCTCCGCATCCTCTTGGAGAAGTAGGGGGGAACGCGACTTCCGGACAATATCTGCGCAAGCCTTCGGGGGTGCGCGTGCGGCGTAGCGCGGCTACGCCTCCGTATCCCGCCTCGGCAGCCTTGATCTTGTCTCGAAATCCGCGTTCTCGGCAGTGCTTAGAAAGCGCCTCTCCGGGGCGCTTTCGTTTTGCAGGCAAGCGAGATATGCGCCAGATCAAGCTGATAGTCGAATACGACGGCACCAACTATGCGGGGTGGCAGCTGCAGCCGAACGGCACCTCCATCCAGCAGGTTATGGAGGCTGCCCTGGCAAGGCTCCTTGGGGAGGAGGTGCGCCTCTACTCCTCCGGCCGGACCGACGCCGGTGTCCATGCCAGGGGGATGGTCGCCTGCTTTCGCACGTCTCGGGATCTCCCCATGAGCGCCTATGCGGACGGGCTGAACAGCCACCTCCCCCTGGATATAGCCGTGCGCCATGCCGAGGAGGTATCCATTGACTTCAGCCCCCGTTACCACGCCAAGGGGAAGCATTACCGCTACACCATCCTGCTTGCCCAGCGCCGTTCGCCCCTTTCAAGGCTTTATGCCTGGCATTCCCGCGGAGATCTGGATCTTGAGAGGATGCGTATCGCCGCCGGCCATTTCGTCGGCACCCATGACTTCGCAGCATTCCGTACCAGCGGTTGCTCGGCGGAGAGGACTGTTCGCCGTATCGATGACCTGAACATCAGCCGCCAGGGGGAGCTTGTTGTCATAGATGTCTATGGCTCAGGTTTTCTGCGCAACATGGTGAGGATCATGACAGGCACGCTGGCGGCAGTTGGCCAGGGGAGGATGGCGCCCGACCATGTGGCCGCCTGTCTGGCGGACCCGACCCTCCGGCCGGGGCCAACTGCTCCGGCTCATGGCCTCTGCCTGGTGGAAGTCTATTATTGATGCGGGCTTGAGATTTTGCTTGACAGAGTCCCGCATATGATTTAATTTACGAACTTTCCGTGAAACAGGGTATATCATCCAGATAGTTGTGAGGTTGCAATGAAGACGACACAGGTAGCTAAAGAGGGCGAGTTCACCAGGGACTGGTACCTCGTTGATGTAGAAGACAAGGTTCTTGGCCGTGTGGCCACGGAGATTGCCTCCATTTTGCGCGGCAAGAAGAAGCCGATTTACACCCCCAGTGTTGACACCGGTGATTTCGTCATCGTGGTCAATGCTGAGAAAATCGCACTTACCGGCAACAAGCTGGCCGACAAGACCTACTACAGCCACTCCGGTTTCCCCGGCGGCATTAAGGCGATCACTGCCGGCAAGCTGCTGGAGAAGGATGCCGAGGAGCTGATCAGGAAGGCTGTCAAGGGGATGCTCCCCAAGAACAAGCTTGCACGCCACATGTTGAGCAAGCTGAAGATCTACACCGGTTCCGAGCATCCGCACAAGGCTCAGATGCCGAAGAAACTCGAAATCTAAACCACGATAATAGAGACCAGGAGATAGGGAAATGGCAGCAACCAAGTATTACGGTACAGGCAAGAGAAAGTCTTCCATTGCTCGCGTATGGCTTACCCCGGGTAGCGGCGTAATCACCGTCAATAGCAAGAACATCGACGACTACTTCGGCCGCGAGACCTCCAAGATGATCATCCGTCAGCCGCTGGAGCTGACCGAGAACGTGGGTAAGTTCGATATCTACGTTACGGTGCGCGGTGGTGGCGACTCCGGTCAGGCAGGTGCCATAAAGCATGGCATCACCAAGGCTCTTCTCGAAGTTGATGCCGCCTACCGTGCGCCCCTCAAGCAGGCCGGGTTCATCACCCGCGACTCCCGCGTCAAGGAGCGTAAGAAGTACGGCAAGGCTGCCGCCCGGAAGAGCTTCCAGTTCTCCAAGCGTTAACAGACCTGCACAGTTCTGTCGCATCACAGGGGGAATCCGTTCGGGTTCCCCCTTTTTCTTGTGTCATCAACAGATGTAGCTGTCCAGCCTCGCCGCAGCTGTAGTTTGGAGCCGGCTTGCTGCTGAAAGGAGCATATATGCTGAAAGTTGCCGTCGTCGGTGCCAGCGGTTATACGGGGGTCGAACTGATCCGCCTGCTGCACGCCCACCCGGAAGCAGCCGTTACCTGCGTCACCTCGGAGCAGAGCGCTGGCAAGCGACTCTCCGATGTTTTCCCGAGCGCTCGTAGCCGCTGCGATATGCTTCTGGAGAATCTTGAGCCTGTACGGGTTGCAGAGAAGGCGGACCTGATCTTCACCGCACTGCCACACAAGGCGGCAATGGAGGTCGTGCCGACCTTTCTCTCCCTGGGGAAGCAGGTAGTCGACCTCTCTGCAGACTATCGTCTGCACGATGCCGATGTCTACGGCAAGTGGTACGAGCCGCACATGAATCCGGAGCTGCTACCACGGGCTGTGTACGGCCTGCCGGAGATACGCAGGGAGGAGATAGCCGCTGCTGACCTGGTTGCCAATCCGGGGTGCTATCCGACCAGTATCATCCTTGCCCTGGCCCCCCTCCTGAAAAGGGGGGTGATAGATCCGTCCTCGATCATCGCCGACAGCAAGTCCGGTGTGTCCGGTGCGGGGAGGAGTGCAAAGGTGGACAATCTTTACTGCGAGGTTAACGATGGTTTCAAGGCATACGGTGTCGGCGGGGTGCATCGTCACATCCCGGAAATCGAGCAGGAGCTCACCCTCCTTGCCGGGCGCGGTGTGACCGTGACTTTCACCCCTCACCTTGTCCCGATGAACAGGGGGATACTCTCCACCATCTATTGCCACCCCACCAGCACTCTGACTCCGGAGCAACTGCTGGATATGTACAATGACGATTATGACGGAGAGGCTTTCGTGCGGGTGCTGCCGAAGGGGGTGTTCCCCTCAACGGCTTTTGTACGGGGGAGCAACTTTTGCGACATCGGGGTGACCATTGATCCGCGTAGCGGCCGGATAGTGATCGTCTCGGCAATAGATAATCTGGTGAAGGGGGCTTCCGGGCAGGCGGTGCAGAACATGAACATCCTGGCAGGCCTGCCGGAAAACATGGGTTTGGAGTTGATACCGATCTATCCTTGATTGGCCAAGAAAAAAGGCGCTTCGCGGGAAGCGCCTTTTTTCTTGGCCGGATGCTGATCTTAGCGTGGAGGGCGGACAGCAGCCTGCTCAAAGCCGGCAAAAACCTTGGCGCCCAGCATGAACTCGGACCAGAACTCCTTCCACTGGGACTGCTCCTGTTCCCCGGCCGCAGCCGGTTTGAGTTCGGCAAGGAATATGGTGAGGGATGCACCGGCTATCAGCAGTATGCCGGAGAGAACGAAGGATTTGTTCAGACCGCCAGGCTGGGCGTTGAGCATTTCCGACACCTTCCCCATAACGAAGCCGCCGACCCCCCAGGCTGTAAAGAGTATGCCGTAGTTCAGGCCATAGTTCTTTACCCCCCAGTAGTCTTTGGAGAAGGATGGGAAGAGGGCCAGGTTGGCACCGTAGTTGAAACCGATAAAGGTGGCGAGAATCACAAGCAGGGTGGCGCTTCCCGAGGAGACCACAGGGATGGCGGCGAACATCAGGGCAGCCTGGAAGGCAAGCATTATAAAGAGGGTGGCACGCCGGCCGATCTTGTCGGACATGACACCTGCTACTATCCGCCCTCCGGCGTTACCCAGGGCCATGATGGCCACGGCAACGAAAGCCATGCTCCCCATGCTTTTCTTGGCCAGTCCTGCAACGCTGCCTATGACCATCAGCCCCGCGCCGGCACCGATGAAGTAGGTCAGCCAGAGAACGTAGAACTTGTAGTTGCGCAGCATTTCGCTGGCGTTGGCATTGGTCGTCGGCTTGGCGGCGTTAAGCTTCGCCACCGGCCCCGGATCGCTAGGTTCCGCCGGGACATAGTCTGCCGGAGGGTTGACCACGAAGAAGGAGAGACCGCAGACTATCACGGTGAAGGCGACGGCGAAGAAGAGCATGGATTTCTGGATGCCGAAATTGGCCAGCAGCCATGAAGAGAGCGGGGCGATGTAGACCGGGGCGAGGCCGAACCCGGCGACGACGATGCCGGCGATCAGGCCGGTCTTGGATGGGGAGAACCATTTCAGAGCCGGAGGTGTTGCCGCAGAGTAGCCAAAGCCGAACCCCGCACCAGCCAGGATGCCGAAGCCGATTACCCAGGCAAGGTAGCTGTTGCTGAGCGAGAGGAGAGTGAATCCGCCCCCCACCAGGATACCGCCTATAAGAGCGGTCTTTGCCGGGCCTATCTTGTCCTGGCATTTGCCGGCAAGGATCATGGCAAAGGCGAAGGTGAGGCAGCAAACGGCGTATGGGTCGTTGATCGAGGCCGGATCCCACTGGAAGGCATCAGCTCCACCCTTTTCTATGGATGCCTTGATTGCCCCCTTGAAGATACTCCAGGCGTAGAGTACGCCAAGGGCAAGATTGATGGTGGTTGCGGCGGCGACAACCCGCCACCCCCTGTTCTCTCTGGTTGACATCGGATCTCCCTCCTCATGGGCGAATGGTTACGGTGTTTGTGCTGTATACACAAGTTCCGTGCCAGCATTTCTTTCTTGGCCAATATTATTATTTGTCATGATATCAGTTGGTTATGGGTGTGAGGCTGTGGTGGTGGGCACAGTCTTCCTGGTCACGTATTTGCAGATTTGCAAATCACTCTAGTGTTATTTGCTTGTTTTAGGCCCAAACCGCTAAAATCAAGGGGTAAAACGCCATTCGCAATTTTGCGATGCTTTGCATCACTGCAAAAAGGGCGGGCGAATGACGTTATCAACCTCGTCTATTGCCAGGGAATATGCTTCAAATAATTTAGAACCTTGTTTTTTTGGGGTTAACAACGGCGCTTTTTTCTGCTAATAGGACTTCTTGTACGCGAACAATCCCGGAGACGCCATGAGATCAATACTCCTGCTGCTATCCCTGTTGATAACAACATTAGCCCACGGAGAGCTCTATAGATGGCGTGATGGTTCGGGAGTTACCCATTATGCAAGCAGCATGGATGATGTCCCCGCCAGATATAGAGGCAGGGCGAAACCTTTGAATTACGGTCCTGAGCAGAAAGGTGACGGGGCAAGAACCATGGTGGAGCCTAGGGTGGGCGGGGGGCTGCCTGCGTCTGTCCAGCTACCCCCCAGCGTTGTCATTGGTCAGCAAGCTCCTGATTCGGGTAAGAAAGCGACTCGCAAGCCGAGGAGGATGGGAAGATCGTCAGTTGCGGGAGAGGGGAAGGATTAGGTTTTCACGCGTTTATCACCACTGCCCTTTGTGCAGCGGGGTATTTACCTAGAGGTGAGAGGATGAAAAAAAGAGTTTTGGTCGTTGACGACAGCGAGATTGTTTTGCAAAAGGCGAGTGAGGCGCTCATAAATGGCGGATTTACGGTGCAGACGGCCATGAGCGCCCTTGAAGTCGATAGCTATGTTCTCGGTGAGGAGAAGCCTGATCTTGTCATCATGGATGTCATGATGCCGGAAATGGATGGTGACAAGAAAGCCAGGCTGATGAAGGGGGATGAGGCTACCAGGTTGATACCTGTACTGCTACTCTCTTCCAAGAGCGAAGATGAACTCGGTTCCCTGGTAAGGGAATCCGGTTGCGACGGGTTTATCCGCAAGCCTTTCACTGACGAGCAGATCGTTGCACGGGTAGCAGAGGCTCTCGGTGAGTGCTGACAGCCCCTGCTGCCCAGCGGATTATCGTTACACTTGGCTCATTCCCCTATGGGACCGAGTTCTCCGGCTTCCTTGAGAATTGCCATAAGGGCAGAGAGGATTATGGCAACCCCCTCGGTTCTTCCACCTAGAGTTTCCGGAGAGATCGCGCTCAGCGCTTCGGCTGATACGGGGTATTCAGCCGCGTTCTTGATGGCGTTGTAATCCGCTACCTGGGGGATGAATGTGTCGGCAAGATTGGCAGCCCGCTTCTTCAGGGGAGGGGATATGGTTCCATTGGCGAGGGCCTCTTCAATTTCTGCCAGGAACTCGTCGAAAAGGCTGATTGAACCGAACATGCCGATTAGCGACGGTGTGAAGTTTGCCACGGTAGTACCGCTTTTCCTGTTCAATTCCCTGAAGGCGGCAATCAGAGCTGCTGCTTTCTCCATAGAACTACTCCTTTTCATTAATATGTCCATCCGTTTCAGCGAAAAAATAATATCAGATAATGTAGACCCTGTATAGGGAAAGGCCTCATGTCCGAGGACGCAATGTCGGCGGGATGCATTGATGGCCGGCAACTCCGGCAGGGGAGTGAGATCTCTTGTCTGTTAATGCCGACAGTTGAAAGGGGGCTCAATCTTCACCGCAAGCCGTTTCTGCAGCCTCCATGGATATCAACTTATGCACTATCCCCTCTCGCTTGAGTTCGCATCGATAATCCTTGTCATGCCGATCGAGCAGGCTCTTCAGGAACTCAAGGTTGTGCTCAATGGCTTCCTGGTATAGATCCCGATCTATCTGCCAGCGCACTCTGAAATGGGAGCGCATGCAATTTCTTACATTGGAGAGATCGTCGGCCAGTCTCTTCTCCATCAGGGTGTAGAAGCCGATGGTGCTGTGCAAAAGTTCCAGTTCGCTGCTGAAGCCACCTACTTTGGCCTCGTGGAACTCCCGGTAGAGAAATAGCAGTTTTTCCAGATAGATCCGGTCTGCAAGCTGGCCAAGAAGGTCAGCTGTGCCGATCATCTTGCAGAGCAGGACTGATGAGTTCTCCTGAAGGGCGTTACGGTTCGGGTCATCGCTAATGGCAGTTCCTCTGACGACGTACTCGCACAAGCCGATCTCCTCATCGCTGAAACCTTTTCCCGGCAGGAGATCTTTGAGAAATTCTATGCTCCTCGCTACGTGGGTAAGGGTGTACTTCCCACCAGTCCCTTCCATGTCACTGCTCTCCTGGATATAACCCGTATCGTGCATGAGCGTGGCGACCAGGGCCATGGTGGCTTCCATGGGGGAGAAGGTGATTCCGTCTAGTTGTGCGCCGTGAAGGAGTCGGGCAAGGGCGAGGAAGACATCTGTGGTGTGTCGAAGGTCGTGGTAGAGGGTATTGCATGCGCGGTATCCGGGGTATTGGCCGTTATAGAGATCGCAGGTTATGTTGAAAACCGATGCTAGCCTCTCTATGTCGAACGTCCCATGCATGAGTCCAGCTATGTGACTGATCTCCGCGAATACTGCCGGCGGTGAAGACATGTTCACCAGTTGTGCATATAGTAATTCTCTCCGCATCATTTAGTGGGGGCCATTCGGTTTGTACCTCGTATTGGTTACCAGTATGGTGCCAAGCCTTCCTTCTGGATGAACTGGCGAATTGCCTGCATGTCGTCCCAGGAGAGGTTGATGAACTGCAGCCCCATCCCAACAGGGAGATTCTGATGCTGGCGCATTTCGGGGTGATTGACCCATGCAACCCTGCTGTTGCAACAAATGGGTTTGTCGTATAGCGGCAGCATGAATTCAACCTGCAGGATCGTGTCGACAGGGAGTATATTGACGGTCTCAATGAAAACTCCGCCGGTGCTCAGGTTAACCGAATAGTCGGTGAGCACTTTTCCGGACGCACTCCCCCCTTGAAACTGGATGCGTATTCGAGCGGAGAAGCGGGGTACCCTCCTGAATGATAGCTGGAGGAATCTCCTGGTGATGGCGGTAAAATATGTCTTGTTGATGGGTTTGACCACGATGTCATCGCAACCAGCCTGCCAGCAACGCTCGAAATCTGTTTCGTTGCCACCGCTGGTAACCATTATCACCGGGATGTGCTGCAGTTCCGGGTCCTGTTTTATCTCATAGCAGCAGACATCGCCATCCATCCCAGGCATGAAAAGGTCCATGAAGATCAGGTCCGGTTTTTCGCGACGGGTAATTTCCAAGGCTGCCCTGCCGCTTCTGGCCAGGAGCAGATTGAATTCATTCCGATCGAAGAAAGTTTTTTCCTGGTTGAGGAAGAACTGAACGTCGTCCACAAGTAAGATTGTCCTGGCATCCATGGCGGCTCTCCGGCAAGAAGTCTCGCGTCTGTCGTTAGCATTCCTGGTAGATCAAGGCGAAATCGGCTGCTATCTCTTTGAATGCCTGCAAAATTTTGGGGTCAATGTGGTCCGGACTGGTTCGATCATCACCTTCGGTAATAATACTGAAGGCTTTTTCATGGTCGAACGGCGGCTTGTAAGGTCTAGAGCTGCGCAGCGCGTCATACTGGTCCGCCAGCATGACTATCCTGGCCTCGATGGGGATGTACTCCCCTTTTAGCCCTTGGGGATAGCCCGTACCGTCCCAGCGCTCGTGATGAGAGAGGGCAATCGCGGTTGCCATCTGCAGCATCGGGTACTCCGTGCCGCTCAGGATCTTCTCGCCGATTGTCGTATGGGTTTTTATGATGGAAAACTCTTCACTGGTAAGCCTGGACTGCTTGAGGAGGATGGAGTCGGGGATGCCGATCTTGCCGATATCGTGCATGGCACTCGCCACGGTTATTGTTTCCACGAATTCTGCATCCATGTCAAGGGCTACCGCGATCCGTTTGCAGTACTTGCCGATCCGGGTGATATGAGCCCCGGTGTCTTCGTCGCGGTACTCTGCGGCCGACGTCAACCGTTCTATGGTTACCCTGCTCATGTCGCGGATCATCTCCAGTGCCCTGGTCAGCTCCCTGGTCCGCTCCGCAACGGTGAGCTTCAACTCGGCCTGATAGTTCTTCTCGAACTGCCTGAACTTCTTGAACTGGATGGCTCTTCTGACCGCATGTACCAGGTACGGGATGCTGTAAGGCTTGACGATAAAGTCGAATACGCCGATGTTTATGGCGCTTACCGCCACATCGAATTCGGCGTAGCCGGTCATGATGATGACCGGAGTGTCAATGTCCACTTTACGCAGCTGCTCGACAAATTCCATTCCGGTCATCTGTGGCATGCGATTGTCGCTCACTATCACATCTGCCGGGTCGTGCAGGTGGCATTCAATGGCATCGAAGGCATTCATGCAGGGGTGGACAGAGAACCCTTCGCCCCTGAGAATCTCTGTCGTCACGTCGAGCACCTGCTTTTCGTCATCAACAAGTATGACCTTCTGCTCGGTCATTTCCATTTTTCACCTCATCATGCAACAACTAATGATTCATCTGCTCATCGCGTGACAGCAGCTTCCTGATTTTTGCTGCAAGTTCATGGCTCTGGATCGGTTTGGAAATAAAATCGGTTCCCAGAGGTAGGGTGCTCCTGTTCATGATGATATCCGCCGGATAGCCGCTCATGAAAACAACCTTTGCTTGCGGATTTATTCTGCTTATCTCCCTGTAGGTTTCCATGCCGTTCATGGTTGGCATGACGACATCGATAAGGAGGAGGTCTATTTTATCCTTGTGTGCTTTGAGCAGCTCGATGGCCTCTTGTCCGCTGCCGGCTTCAAAGACCTTAAATCCAGTCGAGGTAAGGATCATTCCGATTATCTGTCTGACGTCGTCTTCGTCTTCCAGCAGGAGTATTGTCTCTTCTCCAGTATATTGGAACAGGTCGGCTTTCCGTTCCATTATATCGCCATGTCTCTGTAAAGGAAGGTATACGCGAAAAATTGTCCCATTTTCAGTGGAGCTGTCGAAGTTAATGTACCCGCCGTGTTGCTTGATGATCCCATAGACGATTGAGAGCCCGAGCCCGGTTCCCTTCCCCAGCTCCTTGGTGGTAAAGTATGGCTCGAAAATATGCTGTTGAATTTCGCTGTCGATACCTTGGCCCGTGTCCCTGATGGCGATTAATGCATATTGACCTGGCTTGCCATAACCTAGCTGCCGGACCTGAGCATCTTCCATAACCACCAAGCTGAGCTCGATACTCAGCACTCCACCATTGGGCATGGCATCCCTGGCATTGGATGCCAGATTCATCAAGACTTGCTCCAGCAGGTTTACGTCCGCCTTTACGAAGAGCTCTTCGTCGGCTATGTTTACCCGCATCTGAATGTCCTCGCCGATTATCCTGACCAGGAATTTCTCGATGTTCCTGACGGCCTCCGCAAGGTTGACGTTGCTGAGGTTTATTTCCAGCTTGCGGCTGAATGCCAGGAGCCTGTTGACGAGAAAGGCTGCCTTGTCGCTTGCGGTCAGGATCTGCTCCATTTCGTGGAGCTGCTGCGTATCAGTAAGCTTCATGCGCAGCAGGTGTCCATAGCCGGATATCACCGTTAACAGGTTGTTGAAATCGTGGGCAATACCCCCGGCAAGAGTACCGATGGCCTCCATCTTCTGCGAATGGAAGAGTTGTTTTTCCAATGCCTTTCTCTCGGAAACATCCCTTCCTGTCATGCTGATGCCGATTATCTCCCCGTCGCTGTCGCAAAGGCGTGAGCCGGTGTATTCGTAAGGAGCTCTATGCCCTTCCTTTGAGACAAGCACACCCTCCATGGAGGCGCTGCCATGGCGGATGATCTTCTGCAGCATATCCCGTTGCAGTGGCTTGAACTCCGGTGCAGTAAAGTCGGTGTGGCTACGGCCTGCTATTTCCATGTCGTCGTATCCCGTGGCAATGGTGAATGATCTGTTCCATTTGACGATCCTGCCGTCCAGGTCTACCACCAGGAATGTGTCCCTGAGATTGTTCAGGGCATTTTCACTGAAGCTTCTTACCTTCTCCAGGGCAGTTTCCACTGTTTTTTCGTCGCTGATGTCGTGCAGTATGTTTATTGCGCTGTTTATATTGCCGCAGTTGTCCTTCAACGGGACAAACTTGTCCATAAACCAGCCGGAGCGGCCTGAAAGCTCGAAGTTGTATGGCAGCTCGATGGCAGGAGGGGGGGAGCCGTCCAGTGTGTACCGGATTCTTTCCTGAACCCCTGTCCCCTGAAAATAGGAGAAAATCTGCTGTGGCTTCTGGCCTGTTATCTCCTCCGAGGATATTCCGGAGACGTCCTCCATGAACCTGTTCCAGAGGAGGTAGTGCAGGTTGCAGTCGTAAACAACGATCCCTTCTCCAAGGCTGTCTATGATCTGGCGGTAGAATCTGTTGGACTCCAGCAGGTTCGAGTCGGCATTTAGCTTTGCCAATGCAATGGCTGAATATGAGAGCAGATTATTTATGTCGTGAAGCTGGCGAACGGGGAGTTTTTGTTTGTCAGTGTAGAAAAGTCGCAAGATTCCAAGCTTCTGCTGCTGGTGGACCATGGGGATTGTGGCAGTTGCAGAGCGGCCATTGTCGTCATAGCTGATGTGGGCTTCTTTGGTGGCCTCTGCCCAGTTGTACCCGACTTCCGGCGAGAGAATCAGCTCGGCGTGATCGCATCCGGCCGTTTCCTGAAAAAAAATGCACAGGTCGCTCTTGAGTTTCTGGATTGCTTTCGCACCATTGCAGATCTTGAGCATTTTCATTGCAGCTTGATCGGAAAACTCGGCTCGCTTCCTTTCGCTTATGATGTCGAAGATCGCCATGAAGAGCCCCTGCCCGCAGCAGCAGGCCGATACGGAATACCATTCATCCAGGGCCGGGATATAGGTTTCGAATTTTTCCGGAGCCCCTCCGGCAGCCACCCGGGTGTATATTTCCAGAAGCTCCGGATTGGTCTGTAGGGTTCCGGGGATTATCTGGGAGGAGGTTTTTCCCGTTACATCGGCAAGTCCTGTCTGGGTATAAAAGCTGCCGTTTACCTTTAGGTACTCGAAGTCAACCTCCTTCCCTGTCTCGTCATAATGCATCCGGCAGAGGGCGAGCCCCTCGCGCATGTTCTCGAACAGGGCGGCATACCTGGCTTCACTCTCCTTCAGGGCGTTGAGGTTCAGCTTGCTTTCGGTGATATCCTGGTCAGCCCCCTCTATGCCAACTACTTTGCCGTCTCTTACCACCGGGTATCCATGGGTGCGGATCCACTTGCGATGGCCGCTGGCGGTAAGCAACTCCAGTTCGAGCTCATAAGGTTTACCCAGCTCAATAGCCTCTTTTATTGCCAGCTCGATCCTTTGTCTCGACTCTTCCTGATATCGTGTTATCTCCCGCAGCACGTCTACCCGGTTTTTTTCATCGCTTTCGTGGATCAGGGCGGCCTGCGGGGTGCGCTCCCCCTGCATGGTTGCCGTGTCGAAATACCAGCCGCCGATCTTTGCCAACTGGCTCATTCGTTCGAGGATTATCTGCTGCTTGAGAATGGTCTGCTCTGACCCCGGCTGCTTCAGTTCGGCCGCAGTCTCGGTTTCAAGCAGGGCTGCACGCCTTCGTGCCCTGAACATCATCTCTGTTACGGCGCATATGAAGAGCGAGTTTAGGAGAAAGACGAAGAGCGACAAGCGATCAGCGCTTGCGGCGATTTTAAGGCTCTCTGAGGGTTCGATCCACCAGTAGCTGGCCATCAGGGCGGAGAGGATGGTGGCGAGCAACCCCGGCAGTAATCCGCATAAGAGGGCGGTGATGATGATCGCCGGATAGAAGGTTATGTACGGCACGGAGTTGCCCAGTTCATGCAGGGCTAATAGCCTGATTCCTGCCGCCATGGCGGTTATCAGCAGTGCCGAGACAAATCCGGCAGTGAGACGAATTGGTGGGTGAAGATTCACGGTTCTCTCCCCAATCCCCGCAAGGGGCTCTGCCGGCGTTGTCCACTTCAATCTTGACGGAGGAGCATGCCGGTTTGCTGCTGTCTCCATGGGTGTTGCAAACAGATTAGATTATATCAGAATAATTGAGTTGCACTAATTGTGTGCGGAGTGGGTCAAGTTCTAGTGGTGAACAGAGGGGGGCGTCTTGAAATGAGGAGCCCCCGGCTGTGAACCGGGGGCTTCGGTTGGCATGATTAGAGGCCGAGCTGCTTGAAGAAGTCGTTCCCCTTGTCGTCCACAAGGATGAATGCCGGGAAGTTCTCCACCTCGATCTTCCAGACAGCCTCCATCCCCAGTTCGGGGAAGTCGATGCACTCCACTTTCTTGATGTTCTCATCGGCCAGGACTGCTGCCGGGCCGCCGATGGAGCCCAGGTAGAAGCCGCCGTGCTTCTTGCAGGCATCGGTCACCTGCTGGCTCCGGTTCCCCTTGGCGATCATGATCATGGAGCCGCCATTGGCCTGGAGGAGATCCACATAGGAGTCCATCCGGCCGGCGGTGGTGGGGCCGAAGGAGCCGGAGGCTTTGCCCGGCGGGGTCTTGGCCGGACCGGCGTAGTAGATCGGGTGGTTCTTAAGGTAGTCGGGGAGCGGCTTGCCGGCGTCAAGGATCTCCTTGAACTTGGCATGGGCGATATCGCGGCCGACGACGATGGTTCCGGAGAGGAGGAGCGGGGTGGAGACCGGGTGCTTGGATAGCTCGGCCAGAATATCCTTCATCGGCTGGTTGAGGTCGATCTTGACGCCGTGCTCGTGCTTACCCCGGTACTGCTCGGGGATGAGGCGGCTCGGGTTGCGGTCCAGTTCCTCGACGAACAGGCCGTCACGGGTAATCTTGGCCTTGATGTTCCGGTCGGCGGAGCAGGAGACCGCCATCCCCACGGGGCAGGAGGCTCCGTGGCGGGGGAGGCGGATGACGCGGATGTCGTGGGCGAAGTATTTGCCGCCGAACTGGGCGCCGATACCGAGCTTGTAGGCTTCCTCCAGAAGCTTCTGCTCCAGCTCCACGTCGCGGAAGGCCTGGCCGTGCTCGTTCCCCTTGGTGGGGAGTTCGTCCAGGTACTTGGCGCTAGCCAGCTTGACCGCCTTCATGCAGGCGTCGGCGCTGGTGCCGCCGACGACTACGGCGATGTGGTACGGCGGGCAGGCGGCGGTCCCCAGGTACTTCATCTTGCCCACCAGGAATTTCACCAAGCTGTCCGGGTTGAGGAGCGCCTTGGTCTCCTGGAAGAGGGAGGTCTTGTTGGCGGAGCCGCCCCCCTTGGCCATGAAGAGGAACTTGTAGTAGTCGCCGTCCACAGCCTGGATGTCGATCTGGGCCGGCAGGTTGGTGCCGGTGTTGATCTCCTCGTACATGTCCAGGGCTACGGTCTGGGAGTAGCGAAGGTTCTCCTCGGTGTAGGTCTTGTAAACCCCCTTGGAGAGGAACTCCTCGTCCCTGCCGCCGGTCCAGACCTGCTGGCCCTTCTTGGCGACGACCGTGGCGGTGCCGGTGTCCTGGCAGATGGGGAGCTCGAAGTTGGCTGCAATCTCGGCATTGCGCAGGAAGGCCAGGGCCACCCCCTTGTCGTTCTGGGATGCCTCCGGGTCGCGGAGTATTTTGGCCACCGACTCGTTGTGCTCGGGGCGGAGCAGGAAGGAGACGTCGCGCATCGCCTCGTTGGCGAGGATGGTAAGCGCCTCGGGGCAGACCCGGACCACGTCCTGGCCGGCGAACTGCTCGACGGTGACATACTTCTCCGAACCCTCGATCTTGCGGTACTTGGTCTGGTCTTTCCCCAGCGGATACGGATCCTGATAGACGAACGGCTTGGTGGACATCTATTGATTCTCCTTTCGCGAATAAAAGGGACTGGGAGTAAGGTAGGGGGTGGAGATAACCTTTCGATAACCCGGTTCCTCGATCCTCGTGCCTCGTTCCCCGCACCTGTTTTTGTATACAGTATGCCGGAATATATTGGAAAATGCTGAATTTGTCGAGAGCGAAGTTGCCACCTCTTGCACCTTGGCGATCTTCTGTTATGTTAGGAAGTGCTTAATTCATTTTCCCGGAAAGGGGGTAACTCATGAACATGCAGGAGATCAAGGCGATAGCCCAGCAGAGGGGGGTAAAGGCCGGCAGCCTGAAGAAGGCCGAGCTGGTGCGGGCCATCCAGAGGGGGGAGGGGAACGAGGAGTGCTTTGCAACCGGGCGATCAGCAACTTGCGAACAGTCCGCTTGTCTTTGGAAAGGTGATTGCAATTGACTCTCCTCTTGGGTATGCTGCTGCCACTGAGAATTCTAGGTGACGGAGGGGTGGCATGATAAAGCCGGCAATGCTAGTTTTCCTGGTTCCGATCATTTTCGGGGTGATCGGCGGAGTCATGGCAGCCAACAGGGGGCGGAACTTCATCTTCTGGGCGCTCCTCAGCGCCCTTTTTCCGGTCTTCCTCCTGATAATCTGGTTCGAAAAACCCCTGAAGGAGGTGGAGGGACACTTCCGGCGCTGCACGAGTTGCGGCGAGTGGATCAAGTGGCTGGAAAACCCCTGCCACTACTGCAGGGGTGAGCAGCCGCCGCGCTAGAGAGCTGCCGCAGTCGAAAGGATCCCTTCTTGGCATCGCACCCCCTTACCAAAGACCTGACCCGCACCATGCTGGTGGTGCTCTGCATAGGCACCCTCGTTGCCGCCAGCCTCTGGATAATGAGCCCTTTCATAATCTCCACCCTGTGGGGGGCCATGATCGTCATCGCCACCTGGCCCCAGCTCCTCTGGCTCCAGGAGAGGCTCGGGGGGAGGCGCACCCCGGCAGTGCTCATCATGACCCTGCTCCTCATCCTCTTCTTCATCATCCCCTTTGCCATGGCCATAAGCGCCATCGTCGAGCGTTCCGGCGAGATTGCCGACCTGTTCCGCTCTCCCAGCCGCATCAGCATCCCTTCTCCACCCGGGTGGCTGCATGATCTGCCGCTCCTGGGGGGGACCCTGGCGGAGAAGTGGCAGCAGATGTCAGTCATATCGGCGGAGGAGGTGGCTTCCCTTCTCGCCCCTTACGGCACCAGGCTTCTCGGCTGGATCGCCACCCGGGCAGGGAGCATGGGGATGATGGTGGTGCACTTCTTTCTGACGGTGATCATCGCGGCGATCCTCTACAGCAGGGGGGAGAGCGCAGCCCAGGGGGTCTGCCTTTTTGCCCGTCGTCTCGCCGGGCAGCAGGGTGTCAATATCGCCAATCACGCGGCACGGGCGGTACGCGGGGTCGCCCTGGGGATAGTGGTGACCGCCCTGGTGCAGGCGCTCCTCGGGGGTGCCGGCATGGCCCTTGCCGGAGTGTCGGCGCTCTCCATCCTGACGGCGGCCATCTTCATGCTCTGCCTGGCCCAGATCGGGCCGTGGCCGATACTGATCCCGGTCTGCATCTGGCTCTTCTTGAGCGGCGAGACAGCCTGGGGTGGCGCCATGGTAGTCTGGACCCTGGTGGTCAGCACCATCGACAACTTCGTCAGGCCGCTCCTCATCAAGAGGGGGGCGGACATCCCCCTGCTCCTAATCTTTGCCGGGGTCATCGGCGGCCTGATGGCCTTCGGTATCGTCGGCCTTTTCATCGGCCCGGTAATTCTTGCTGTCACCTATACCCTGCTGGAGGCCTGGGTGCTTGAGGAGGGGGGGGAGACAGGTCAGCCAGGCTGCGGCAGCTAAGCGCCCCCCGCTCCGTCACCCCTCGTCAGTACCACCTTTCTCCTTCTTTTCCAGTCCGGCCAGAATGGCTCGCAGCTCCTTCAACTCCCCATCGCTCAAGGTACAGTCGCGGTAGACCACGGCTGAGTAAATTTCCGCGAACCGATCCAGCTCAGCCTCCTTGAGTGGTGCGATGGCGCTCTGCAGCCCGCACCCCGGCGATATCTCCACCCCGTATCTCTTGCGCAGCAGCCTGCGGAGGCGCAAAATTATCCGCTCTTCCGCTGAAAGCCTTGGCCGGCGCAGCAGCATGATCACCCCGAAGATGATGAGTGCGGCGGATGCGTATGGGATCAGCTCCCTCATCTTGACCCTGGGGAGGGTGAGCTGTCTGAGGTTGCTGCCGGCAGAGGTGGCCAGGGAGAACTGCTTTTCCAGGTCGTAGTTGATCACAGCCGAGTTCCAGTAGTAGTTGAGGGCGTCTATGTAGGCGGCCAGGGGGCTTTGCAGCGACCTTCCCCCCCTCTCGGCCACCTCGGCGAACCCCTCCGTCAGGCGGCTGGGATCTATCCTCTGCCAGCCGCTGCCGTCGATCCATGCCTCCACCCAGACATGGGCCCTCCCCTCGGTAACCAGATAGTACCCCCCCACACTGCTGTACTCACCCCCCAGATACCCGCCCACAAGCCTTGCCGGCACCCCTGACAGGCGCAGGAGCAGGGCGAAGGTGGAGGCGAACAGCTCGCAGTGCCCTTTTTTTGTAGTGAAGAGGAAATCCTCCATCGCCCCCGCGCCTGTGGGGAGGCCGCTGGTCCCGTACTGCAGGCGGGAGCCGAGGAAGAGTTTCTCCAGTCGCTCGATCTTCTCAAGGTCCGTTGCCGCCCCCCGGGATAGCTCCCTGCCGCTCTGCACAAGCCGCGGCGGGAGGCCGTCGGGGAGGGAGGTGTAGAAGCCTCGGTCGATCTTCATTTTCTGCCGCATCTGGGGGGGGAGCTCCAGGGCGGAGTGCATCCGGTACTTGAGCCTGGTCCCGCCGCGGGAATAGGGCTGGAAGAGGTTGTCAGCGCTTCTCGTCCCCCTGACCGTTCCAAGCTGCACAGGTAGGTCCAGCCCCGGGTAGAAGATGGTCTGCCCCGGTTCCAGGAAGATCGTCTGCTCCGTCAGGCCGCTTGTGGGGAGTGGAACGCTCTCTGAAGGAGGGGTGATTCTCTTCCAGCTCCTGCCGTCGTAGCTGTTGAGCACCATGCAGCGCCAGTAGAGAGCTCCCGGTGGGAGCTTCTCCATGGTCGCCCGGAAGACCACCCCTCTGCCGGTGGATACGGAGGACTTGTCCCCCGGTTGCAGGGTGTCGCTCACCCCTGCCCGTTCGCTCCCCGTACTGGCGAGGATGTTCCAGAGGGGGAACTGGGTGCGGGGGAGGATGAAAAAGAAAAAGATCATCAACGGGACGGTCCCCAGTGGGATGGCCAGGGAGGTCCTGAGCAGCGGCCCCAGGTCGGACTTTGCGATGCGGATTTCCGGGTCGCGGCCGAGGAAGGTGAGGAGGACCAGGGCAGGGGGGGTGAGGAGGAGCTGTGCCATCAGGTAGGCGAGGAAGCCGGGGGAGAGCCCGTAGAGGGATGATGCCGCCAGACAGAAGAGGGAGATGGCGATTATCTGCAGGTAGTTGCGCGGCGACTTGGCCGTGACAAAGCGGACGGCCATAAGGAGCACGGCGATGCTCACCATGGGGGTGGCCAGATTATGCCGGCTCACCTGGGAGAGGTACCAGGCCGCGCCGGCCATCGCCAGGATGGTGGCGCTCTTCCCCCCCATCCACCTGCCGCTCCGCTCGGCCATTACCCCCCAGAGGAAGGCGATGGCTACCAGGAGTAATGGCAACCTTTCCAGGTGGGGGGCCAGGGGGATGAGGCCGCTCAGGGCGATGCCATGGATCAGTGCGGCGAGGAGGGATCTAAGGAGAATCATAAAGTGCCAGCTCCCTGAGCATCTGCAGACGGTGTTCGCGGCCATGGGCCGGTGGGATGAGGCGCTCCCCCAGCCTTAGCCCGACAGGGCGGCCGAGGCGGTGCAGGTGGTTGATGAGGAATGTTGCCATGCCGAGTCGACTCTCGGTGTCACCGGTCAGGTGGGAGAGGTCCACCACCAGCGGCTCTGTCTCCACGGCGGCGAAACGCTTCACCTTGAGTTCGTCGTGGCGGGCCGAGAGCCTCCAGTGAACATGGCGGAGGGACTCCCTGCCGCTGTAGTCGTCGATTGCGTATAGGTCTCCGCCGCTCCCGGGTTTCTGCCGCTCCCGCTCCCCGCGGCTGCGGCGTGCGGTATCGTCGCCCCACCCCCCGGCGGGGAGCGGCTTGGGGAACACCGTGCAGTTTGCCTCCAGTCGCAGGGGGAGGCTGCGGACAAAGAAGCCGATGGGGAAGGGTGAGGTGACGTGGGGGGGATCAATTTCGATGCTGCCTCGCTTGTCGAAGCTGACAAGAAGGTGGCGGCTGACCTCTCCCCCCTTCGGCAGCAGGGTTATTGGGATCGACCTGGCAAGGAAGAGGATCTCCAGCAGGTAGGCGGGGAAGAGCCCGCTCTTTCTGCTCAGCCGGAGGGTGAGCTGGGTCGGCGTGCCGGCGTAGATCTCGTCGGGGAACTGGACGCAGAGCCGCAGATGGCGGATGTTCCCCAGGCCTATGATCCCGGTGATACTCATGAAGCCGAGCATCGCCGCGACGATGAGGAAGAGCAGGTTGTTCCCCGTGTTGACCGCGGCGAAGCCGAGGAGGATCGTCAGGAGGACGAAGAGTCCGCCCGCCTTGGTTACCCTTATGACAGGGGGACCGGTATGCTTTCGAGCAGGGACCTTAATACCTCCTCCTTGTCCACCCCTTCGTTCTCGCTGCGTAAAAGCAGACGGTGGGCGGTTGCCGGCACGGCCAGTTCGATGATGTCCTCGGGGATGACGTACTCCCTGCCGGCCAGAAACGCCCTCGCCCTGGCGGCGTCGGCAAGGCAGATGCCGCCGCGGGTGGAGATGCCGGTCTGGATGAGGGGGTGACTGCGGCTTGCCTCCAGGATTGCCAGCAGGTAGTCGGAGAGCTTCTCCGACAGGTAGACCCCGGCAGCCATGGAGATGTCGGCACGGATCTCATCGGCGTTCACCAGGGGCTGGATGGCGCGGATCTCCTCCCGGTTGCTCCCGGAGCGGATGATCTCCTTCTCGATGGCCGGCGGAGGGTAGCCGATGCCGGTGCGGATGAGGAAGCGGTCCAGCTGGGATTCGGGGAGGGGGTAGGTCCCCACCTGCTCCGCCGGGTTCTGGGTGGCTATCACCATGAACGGCTCCGGCAAAGGGTAGGTGACCCCGTCGATGGTCACCCTCCGCTCCTCCATGGCCTCAAGCAGGGCGCTCTGGGTCTTGGGCATGGCCCGGTTGATCTCGTCCACCAGGAGGATGTTGTTGAACACAGGCCCCCTGACCAGGCGGAACTCCCCTGACTGGCGATCGAAGACAGTCAGTCCGGTGATGTCCGAGGGGAGGAGGTCGCTGGTGCACTGCACCCGGCCGAAGGAGAGCCCCAGGGTGGCCGCCATGGTCAGGGCCAGGGTGGTCTTCCCCAGGCCGGGGATATCCTCGATTAGCAGGTGCCCCCCCGAGAGGAGGGAGATGAGGGTGAGGCGAACCGGCAGCTCCTTGCCGGGGAGGTAGTTGTCGACAACGGTGGGGATGATGCGGCCGATGGGGTTCATGGGGCTCCTTGCACTCCGCGGGCGGTTTTCAGATGCCGGATCCGGTATGATAAGAGCATAGCACCGGCGCTGAACGGCAGTCAACGTGAAGCTTCGAGCCCCGGAAGGTGGGCTTCAATCCGCACGTGGCCTTTGCCGCCTGCTTGGGGTATAGTTTGGAAATCACGGCATGGGGGGTGGCAATGGCCGACGTTGCGGAAATGTTTGACTTCGACGCTCCGGTGGAGCGGCATGGAACCTTTAGCGAGAAGTGGGACAGGTACGTCGGACGGGACGTCATCCCCCTCTGGGTGGCTGACATGGATTTCCGTTCGCCGCCGGCGGTCATCGAGGCCCTGCAGGAGCGGGTGGCCCACGGGGTTTTCGGCTATACCCATACCCCTCCCGGCCTTGTGGAGGCGGTGCTGCGGCACCTGGAGCGGGACTTTTACTGGCATGTGGAGCCAGAGTGGCTCGTCTGGCTCCCGGGGCTGGTCTGCGGACTGAACGTCCTCTGCAGGGCCATCGGCGGGGAAGGGGACGAGGTGGTTACCCTCACCCCGGTATATCCACCCTTCATGTCGGCCCCGACCCTGTCGGGGAGGAGCACGGTCAGGGTCCCCCTGGTGCTGAGCGGGGGGCGGTGGGTCGTTGACATGGAGGCCCTGGAGGGGGCCATCACTAGGAGGGCCAGGCTCCTCCTCCTCTGCTCACCCCACAACCCGGTGGGTAGGGCCTGGAGCCGGGAGGAGCTGCAGGGGGTCGCCGACCTGGCAGAGCGCCACGATCTGGTCATCGGCTCCGACGACATCCATGCCGGCCTGATCCTGGACGAGGGGGTAACCCATGTCCCCATCGCCACCCTCTCTCCGGAGACTGCCCGGCGGACCATAACCCTCCTCGCCCCGAGCAAGACCTACAACATCCCGGGTCTTGGGTGTTCGTTTGCTGTTATCAGCGAGCCTGCCCTGCGCCGGCGCTTCATCAAGGCCATGGGGAGGATCGTCCCCCACGTGAACCTCCTCGGTTACACCGCCGCCGAGGCCGCCTACCGCCACGGCGAGGGGTGGCGCCGGGCGCTTCTGGCCTACCTGCGGGGGAACCGTGAGCTGGTCGAATCCCGTATTGGCGATATCCCCGGCCTCTCCACCACCCACGTGGAGGCCACCTACCTGGCATGGATCGACACCCGCCAGGCCGGCATCGAGGAGCCAGGCCGCTTCTTCGAACGGGCCGGGGTCGGGCTCTCAGACGGCGCCGATTTCGGAGCCCCGGGGTTCGTCCGTCTCAACTTCGGCTGCCGTCGCCCCCTCCTGGATGAGGCCCTGGAGCGGATGAAAAGTGGGGTGGAGAATTTGTGAAAAAACAGCTCCGGTAATGGCTGCCGATCCGAGCGAACAGGTGGTTGTGCGCCTTTAGGGGCAGGTTCTTCAGGCTGACCCTATTGCCAACGCATTTCCAAAAAAAACCACCAGATTATGGTCATGCTCCCCCATGCCGAATGTGGTCAATGGGGTGTAAAGAATCTTTGCAGTTGTAAAAAAACTTTACACATTCTGCAATGCCGCAATAGGCAAGGATTTAAGGGCTGTTTTTCTTGCATTGTAAAGTTTCTTTACACAGCTTTCCCGCCGTTTCATCGTCCCCGCTTCATGTTCACTGTTCCTAATGCCTCGAAAACACAGGCAAAAAAATATGGGTTCTGCTGCGTGTCTTTGGCTCACTTTGTGCCTTTATTAAGCAAAGGGAGATATCTTGCGATGCACGGACCAATCGCTTCGGCTGTGGATGCCAAGGCGAGGATGTATCCACGCATAAACCGAGCTGCGCCAAATAGGAGGTGGCATGGGAAGGAAAAGGAGTGTGTGGCAGACGGAGATCGACCTCTGCTTCAGGGCGCTTGGTATCCCCTGCGATGCCACCCCTGATCAGATGGAGAGGGCATTTGCCTCTTTCATGGATCGAGCCAGGCTAAAGCTCCTCAGCAGCGATCCGCACATGCGGGAGGAGGCCCGCGGCGACATGGTGTTTGTCGCCCACATCCATGAGCGTCTCATCCAGGGAGATATCCCCCATAGGGAGAGATGCCGGAAAGGTGATGGCAGAAGGGATGGCGCTTTAATCTCGCTGTCGATCTGTCTTATCTGCTTTCTCCTTGCCGCGGTTCTTTCCCTGGGGGCTTGGTTACTGGTGAATATTTGAGCCCTATGCAAATGCTCTGCGGCATGCAGCCGGCATGCGCAACTAGATTAGCTGTCCGATCATATCCGAGGAGTGAGCCGTGAACATAACTCTAAATGATACAAGGCTAGCCGAGCTGTCATTTGCCCATTTACCTTTACTTGAGCGGCTGCGCAGTCAGAATTTAGCGGCCCGGGCCGAAGTATGCATCGAGCGGGCGCGCTGGATTACCAGTTCGCTCCGGGCATCGGCCTCCGTCGTCCCTGCCCTGCCGATGGCAACCCGCTATTCCGGGGCGGTGAGGGACTTTCTCTCCAACAAGCAGCCGGTTTTCCCAGATGACAATCTCCTTGCCGGCACCACCACTTCGAAGCCGTTCGGCGCGCCGGTCTATCCCGAGCTGACCGGAGTTACCATCTGGCCGGAACTGGACACCATCTCCACCCGGAGAAAAAACCCGCAGAAGATGGCGCAAGGGGATGCCGACGAACTGAACCTGGAGATTTTCCCCTACTGGCTGGAGGAGAGCATCCTGGAGGCCACCCGCAAGCGGGAGGGAAACCCGCCTGAGATGCGCCTCTTCGAAAAAATCGTCTTCTTCCTCGCAGGCAAGGCCGGGGCAATCTCCCATACCGTACCCTGCTATCGTATCGCCCTGGAGAGGGGGGTGCAGTGGCTGATCGACGAGGCCCGTCGACTCGGCAGCACCACCACCGGCGATCAGGCGCTCTTTTACGACTCCATGGCCACCGCCCTGGAGGGGATAGTCGCCTATGCCGCCAACCTGTCGGCGGAAGCGGACAGGTTGGCCGCCAGGGAGAGCGACCCGGAGAAGAAAAGGAATTACGCGTCAATGGCCGAAGTCTGCGCCAGGGTCCCAGCCCAGCCGGCCGGCACTTTCCGGGAGGCAATCAACTCCCTCTGGCTGCTGCAGATTGCCATCCATGCCGAAAATATCAACATGGCCGTCAGCCCGGGGCGGCTGGACCAGATACTCTACCCCTGGTATCGCCGGGATATAGATGGCGGCGCCTTGTCTGTGAAAGAGGCGGTGGAACTGGTGGGGTGCCTCTGGCTCAAGCTTAATGACAACACCAACCTGGTGCCTGAGACCGCCGAGGAGCTGTTTGGCGGAGCCGGCACCGTGCCGGCGGTCACTTTGGGTGGTGTCGATGCGGAAGGAGAGGATGCGGTCAACGATCTCACCTACGTGATGCTCAGGGTTACGGAGCTGCTCAAGACCCGAGATCCGAGCGTCAATGCCCGCTTCCACCCGGAGAAGAACAGCGTCGTTTATCTGCGGCGGGTTGCGGAGGTGATCAAAAACAGCCGTTCTGTCCCGGCTCTCTACAACGACCAGGCCGCCGTCGCCACCCTCACCGGTCAAGGGGTCGCCATCGATCATGCCCGAGACTATGCCATCATCGGCTGCGTCGAGTTGTCCGCTTCCGGACGGAGCTACGATGCCTCCAGCTCGATCATGCTCAACTTGGTGGCGGCGTTGGAGATGACCCTGTACAACGGCAAGCGGCCGGTCACCGGAGACGCTCAAATCGGACCGATGAGCGGTGATCCAACCAGATTCACCAGCTTTGCCGAATTCGAGAGCGCCTTCAAGACCCAGCTCTCCTGGCTGATCGGCGAAGCGGTCAAGCTCAACGAAAAGCTTGGCAAAACCCATCAGCAGAAGATGCCCACCCCGCTCCTCTCGGCCCTATTCGAGGGGCCGATGGCCAGCGGCCGGGATCTTATCTTCGGCGGTGCGCTCTACAACGCCTCCGGTGCGACCCACATCGGCTTCGCCGACACCGTGGATTCTCTCAGCGCCATCGAGCAGGTTGTCTTTATCGAGGGGAAGTACACCATGGCCGACCTTCTCCGCGGGCTGGCAGGGAACTTCTCCGGGAGCGCCCGGGCTATGGGGGCCTGGCTGGCGAACCGGGCGCCAAAATACGGCACTGATCATCCTGCTGCGATCAGGAACAGCGCCAACCTCATCCGCTTTCTCTTCGATACCTACCAGAACCACACCAATTATCGCGGCGGCAGATACCGGCCGGCGTTCTGGACCATGACCAACCATGCGGGACAGGGAAAGCTGGCCGGCGCGCTTCCCAGCGGACGCCTTGCCCATACGGTCTTTGCCAGCGGCATAACCCCCGTCTCCCAGGCGGCAAAGGATCTGACCACCTGCCTTAACCGGGTCGGCGGCCTTGATCCGCGGCTGATCCCCGGAGGGGAAGCGTTCAACATGAAGATGGTCCCGGTGAATTCGGACGAAGACTTCGATCGTTTCGCCGGTTACATCCAGGGCTATTTCGCAGCCGGCGGGCTCCATATCCAGTTCAACCTGATGGATTACGCCATGCTGATGGACGCCAAAGAACACCCCGACAACTACCCGGATCTCCTGGTGCGCGTCTCGGGGTATTCGGCCTATTTCCGCGATCTGAACGACGCAATGAAAGATGAAATCCTCATCCGCACAGCCTACGACACCGCATCCGGCCAAGCGCTGCCTCTTCCCGACATGCCGCTCCCTCCATCCCCCTCCCCGGTGTCAGGAGAGGTCTCTCTGGTGGTCAATCCGGTCCTGAAGCTGGCATTGGGCAAATTCGAGCAGTGTCTGCTGAACGAGCTGGCCGACGACTTCCTGGAGCTTTTGCTGGACGGGATGAAGCTGGCCTTTCTCCTCGATGGCGAATATCGCCGGAACATAAAGGGATTTTCCGGACGCTACCTCTTCCGCTCCGTTGATCGTTCCGTCACCGTCGCGACCCTATTTGCCGGCGGGAAGATGAAGGTTGTCGACGGGGAGATCGACAATCCCCATGTCACCCTGATTTTCAAGGACGGCAGAGCGGTCATGAAATTCCTGCTCTCAGGCAATCCGGACATTCTCGGCTCCATGCTCCGCCAGGAGATCACTCCCGAGGGGAATCTGAACTATCTATACAAGTTCGCTTACATGGCGCGGCGTCTGCAGCTGATGGCAACGGGGAAGCTATGAGAACACTGCCGTTAATCTTTCATATTCGCCGTGGAGCCATGGATGACGGCCCGGGCATCAGGACGACGGTATTTTTCAAGGGATGCCCCCTCTCTTGCGCCTGGTGCCACAATCCGGAAGCAATCTCCCCACTGCCGGAGCTGATGGTCGATCAAGATCGCTGTCTGGATGACGATTGCCGCTCCTGCGCCCAATCGTGTGACAATGCTACGGGTAATTGTACCGCCTGCGCCAGCTGCGTCGCCGCCTGTCCGACGCTGGCGCGCCAGGTTATCGGTCAGACCATGGCCATCGACGAGCTCTGCCGGCTCATCCTGGCCGATCGTCACTTCTACCGGGCATCGGGTGGCGGTGTCACACTCTCTGGCGGCGAGCCGACCATGCACCACGATTACGTCACCACTCTGCTTCGCATCATGAAGGAGGAGGGGGTAGGCACCGCGCTGCAGACCTGCGGCTACTTCGACACGACGCGGTTCTGCGACGAGATGCTTGCCAATCTGGATCTGATCTATTTCGACCTCAAGCTTGCCGACGGCAATCTACACCGGATCCACACCGGCCGGGACAACGCCCTGATACTTAAGAATCTGGCCATGCTGGCAGCCATTGCAAAGGAGCGTCTGGTCGTGCGCGTCCCCCTGGTGCCGGGGATCACCGCCACAGAAAATAACCTTTCCGCGATCGCATCCATTGTCCGCGACCTGGGGATTGCCAGGTGGGAACTGCTCCCCTACAACCCCGGTGGCCTCCACAAAAGGCGGAAATTGGGGAAAAGGTTGCCCCGGGGGGTCGCCGAGATCCCCATGGGCAGGGATGAAGAGCAAGCGTTTCGGGAGCTGTTCAGTAGAAGCTTGAGGATTCTGGAGTCAATCGACAAAATAAGGAGGCAGTCATGCAGATCGACTTTCATCACACAGTGACCTATGTAACGTCCAGGCTCGCAGGATTCGGCCATAAGGATGCGGATGTCATTGCCTATGCCGCCCAGTACGTGGACGACGCCACCAGCAGCGGCGCGGTGATTTTCTCCAACAAGGCGCTCTATACCCGGATCAGCTCGGCCCACCAGAGCCTTGACCTGGAGAACCTCAACGACGTGGAGAACCACCTGGTCTGGCTGCCGTTCCACTTCTTCCCCGGCAACGGCGGTCTCCCTGCCGGGCAAACACCGGACGGCTCTTTCATCAACCGCCTGATCTGCAAGCCGGACAGCCCACCGGCGCGGGAGATGCTTGCGGCAGCGTTTAAACAGAAAGGGAATGCCAATGCACTGCACCGCCTGGGGGTCGCCCTGCACGTCTACGCCGATACCTGGGCGCACCAGGGGTTTGCCGGGGTGCTCCATGAGGTGAACGAAGTGGAGGATGCCAAGGAGATCGATGGCAAGAAGGTCTTCGGCAATCTGCAGGAGAAGCTCTTCGACCTCGTCGACGACGCACTCCCGCCGCTGGGGCACGCCCGGGCCAATGTCTTCCCAGACATGCCGTTCCTCAACTGGCAGTACGAGAACGGTCACGACGAGGTGCCAGTCAAGAGGGACAATACTAATCTCTTCTGCCAGGCTGCCGACGCCCTCTGCAAGGCGATGCAGCGCTATCTGGGGAGTGACGAAACCGGCCTGAGTGGCGACAGTTTGGACAAGATTCGCAGCAAGTTCGAGACTCTTGCCGATGAGGACGGTGACGAGCGCCATAAAAAATGGCTGGACGCCATCAACGACGGAGAGTTCTTTGCCATGGACGGCGCAACCCTATCCTATGCCGCGGACGGGAAGAACTCCTGGAAGGCCCGGGCCCTCGGCACCAGTTGCGACCGGCCTGTCCATACATATAGTGAAGCCTTTCTTGCCAGCGACTGGAAGATGTTCCACGACGCTCTGCAGCAGCACCGGCTGGAGGTTCTCCACGACATCCTACCCCGCTACGGCATCTGCGCGGGCTAAGGGGGGGGACATGATTATCCGCACTACCGAAACGACCTACTTCCAGATGCTCGTCAACGAATACCGGCTGATCCCGGACGGGGCCAAGGTTTCATCGCCTAAGGTGGTTCAAGTGCTGGACGAAATGATATCCTCCGCCCGCGATGGCTCAAAGGCGACTTGGAGCGGCAACTGCGCCTTCGAAGTCGCCCTTGTTCATCTCTTCGACAAAGAACGCCTCCTCTGCAAGCTAGACATTATTGTTGACAAGTACAGAGAGCTTGTCGGAGAGAAGCGCCTTGTGAAGAGATTGCGGCTGAAGCCTGCAGACTGGCAGCAGAGCAGCGATATCCAACTGCGGACTCAACTAAGCGAACTTTTGACTGACATGCACGATCATATCGAACTCTACGCCGCCAACCGCAAGAGTCGTAACGCCATACTATGGCGTATCGTACTCCCCATGTCCCTGCTTTTTCTCGGGTTCATCGCCTGGATGGGGGTGGAGGTAGGCGAAATTCCGCCGATCGTCTATGTCATTGTCGCCGGCAGCATAGGTGCCATGGTCAGCATGATTCGACGTATCCAGTCTTTGAACGACAGTGACTGCAATCTGCTCAGTTGCATTGATCTCGCATATGACCGTTTGAACATCTATCTTGCGCCTGCATACGGCTCGGTATTTTCGGTGGTTCTCCTGCTGTTCTTTACTTCGAAACTGGTGAGCGGCGACATATTCCCCAATATCGTCTCATTGGACAAGGAACTGGCCGATAATGCGGAAACCGTGTCTGAAGTAATGATGAACTTCATCGCCAACACCTACCCGGAAACCGGGATCGATTGCGCTAAACTCATTATCTGGTCGTTCATAGCCGGGTTCGCGGAAAAATTCGTGCCCGACACCCTGGATCGGCTTGTCGAGCGCGGGGAAAAGAAGCGGAGCAAAAACGACAAGAGAGCACAGGAGAACTTAGAGAGCACCGCGTAATCTCGGTTCAGGGCAATTGCCTTGGAATAGGCGGTTCAAATCCGGTTGAAGAGGAGGATTGCAATGGAATATCCGGGACGAATCATCAAAACTGGTGAGAAGAACGCCGTTATCGTCGCGTCGCTCAAGGTGCGTCTGAACGAGATGCTCGGCATCGCCGACCGGCCTGAGCTGCGACTTGATCCGGACGACCCCAATTTCGGCCCGAAGATGAAACAGGCTGTATTGCTGTTCCAGACCCGCCATGTCGATGCCGAAGGTCGCCCCCTGAAACAGGACGGAGAAGTGGGCAGCCACACCTGGGGGGCGCTTTTCGGAACGGCGGCCATACCCGCCAGCCTCCCAGTCACACCTTTTCTCGCCGGCGTCATGGCTGTTGCAGCAGCAGAAGAGGCAAAGAAAGTCAGGGAGATACCGCCTAACTCCAATCGCGGTCCTGATGTTGAGAAGTATCTGGCAAGCGTAGCTCTGCCGGGAGGATATGCCTGGTGCTGTGCCTTTGTCCACTGGTGCTTCCAGAAAGCCGCCGCACAGCAGGGCATTGCCAACCCCATGGTTCACACCGCCGGCTGCCTCGATCACTGGCAAAGAGCCGCTGCCGCCGGGGCAGCGAGGATCAAGGCTTCAGTTGCCCGGGATAACCCGGGGTTGCTCGCGCCGGGGATGATTTTCATTATCGACCATGGCGATGGCAACGGCCATACCGGACTGGTTGAAGGCATCGCCGGCGGTTACCTGACAACCATCGAAGGAAATACGGACGGCAGCAAAACCAGAGAGGGTGGCGGCGTCTATAGGCTCACGCGCAAGGTGAACGAGATCAATAAGGGTTTCATCAGTTACAAGGCTTGAAAGACCAAGGGCATTCGCTCACGGATATCAGGAGCTGACAGATGCTGACCATCAACGAAAAAACCAGGCAGATGATCCTCGGCTTCGAGGGGAAAGACCAGCCTGGACACTGGCCAGGCGGAGCCTCCGGCATCACTGTCGGTGTCGGATATGACCTGGGTTACGTAACCGTCGACCAATTCGAATCGGACTGGGAACCTTACTTGACGGCCGATACGCTGGCACGACTGAAAACGGTTGTGGGCAAGACCGGCATTGCCGCCAAAAATCGCGCCCCCCAGTTCGCCGACATCAGGATCAAGCCGGCGGACGCAGAGGCGGTCTTCGTGAACCGTACCCTGCCGCTTCATGCCCTGCGCACCGAGCATGCCTTGCCGGGAGTGGACGCTCTTCCCGAGGACGCCCAGGGTGCCTTGCTCTCCCTCGTGTTCAACCGCGGCACCTCCATGGTCGGCGACAGGCGTGCCGAGATGCGCGCCTTACGCGATGCAGTAGCGAAGCGGGATCTGGCTGAAATAGCCCGGCAACTGCGCGGCATGAAGAGGCTTTGGGAGGGGAAGGGGCTGGATGGCCTGCTAAAGCGCAGGGAAGCTGAGGCGAAGATGGTTGAGGATTGCATCGGCTAGTATTTTTTGTTGGGGAATAATGGGAAATGGGTTTATATTCACTTTTCGTGAATATATCAGTAGTGTCCGGTTAGGAAGTTGCATTAACCGGTTTGTTCTTTAAAAAGCTAAGATAATCAGCTGGTTGCCACATTTTTTGCTTGACAGCGAGTAA
>Ga0209314_10000071_pt1 | contig 39189 bp, 35 predicted proteins | sample I19B2metaG_FD_184146 | JGI IMG/M metagenome (GOLD analysis project Ga0209314, IMG submission 184146) | Lake sediment bacterial and archeal communities from Gulf of Boni, Indonesia to study Microbial Dark Matter (Phase II) - ​I19B2 metaG... | ecosystem: Environmental > Aquatic > Freshwater >... | reverse complement strand
CCTTCAGACAAAAGCAGTCCGTTATCGTTATATATGTAGGCATTTGTAACTTTTCCATCTTTTCCGTAATCTCTGTGTACTCCAACAGGTACATTATTTCTGTATGGTCCGCTATAGATCAGTTTTCCATCTGAATCATATTTATTAACTATTTCAATATCAGGAGCATCTTCAACACTTGATTTTACAATGGATCCATTCTCATAAAGCATGGTAAGTATTAGTTTTCCCCGGTTATCATATTCCTTGTAATAACCATGCATAAGATCATCTCTGAATGTCTTTTCTGACTTAATGTTTCCGTTGGGATAAAACTCTTTCCACTCGCCGTGCTTAAGACCTTTGCTGTCGGTTCTGTTTATACGTTCGCGGCTTACGAGGAAGTCTTTGCTATATTCAAGGAGAGTTATAATATTTCCTTCTTTGTCATATTCCCTTGAAAGTCCTTCTTTTTTGCCACCATTATATAAAAATGTTTGCTGTATTTTCCCATCAGGATAAAATATATAAGCCGTACCTTCCTTTTTATCTCCTGCAAAGAGTTCTTTGGACCATATGTAAACTCCTTTTGAAGGATCTTTCTTATATTTAAAATACCAGCCATTCTTTTTACCAAGCAGATAATTTATTTTTTCTGTTGTATCTCCTGCCTGGTCAAAGAATACCCAGATGCTGTCAAGTAAAAAATTTGTTCTTTTTCCTTCTGATTTCTTAATACCTGTAACAAAATAGCTTTTCCAGAATCCATCAGGCTTTCCATCCTTTAATATCCCTTCGCTTGAAACAGAGCCATTAGGATATTTGAAAACATGATAACCATCCTTATTGTCTGAATTGCTATTCTGGGCAGACAAAAGGTTAAAAAATAAAACTGATAAAAGAAAAGCAATAATCCTCTGCATAAGTTATAATCCAAGTTTCTTTGATATCTCCATCATTCTAATTATAGGTTTTCTGGCTTTAATTATTATTTCGCTGTCTAAATCGATTTCAGGTGCTTCTGTTTTTAAACAGTTGTAAATCTTTTCAAGTGAAATAAGTTTCATGAAATTACATTCGCTGCATCCGCAGGTAGAATCTTTCGGAGGTGCAGGAATAAATTTTTTATCGGGATTTTCCTTCTGCATCTGATGAATAATTCCGACCTCGGTTGCAATAATATAGATTTTTGCACTATCTGTTTTTGAATACTTTAAAAGTGAAGAAGTTGATCCGATATAATCCGCAACCATTCTTACTGGCAGCTCACATTCAGGATGTACTATCAGTTTTGCATCAGTATATTCATTCTTCAATTTCAGTATTGCTTCCAGAGAGAATTCTTCATGCACATGGCATGCTCCATTCCATACTATAATATCTCTTCCTGTTTTGTTAAGAACGTAGTTTCCAAGATTTCGGTCAGGAGCAAAAATGATCTTTTCTTTCTCTGGCAATGACTCAACTATCTGAATTGCATTGCTTGAAGTACAAATAATATCCGACAATGCTTTTATTTCAGCAGTTGTATTGACATAAGTAACAACAGTCCTTCCAGGATTATCATCAATAAATTTCTTAAAATCCTCTTCCCTGCATGAATCAGCCAGAGAACAACCGGCATTTATATCCGGAAGAAGTATTTTTTTATCAGGAGCAAGAATTTTAGCTGTTTCAGCCATGAATTTTACACCTGCAAAAAGTATAATATCAGCTTCATTGGAGGCTGCTTTCTGTGACAAAGCGAGACTGTCTCCCACAAAATCAGCTATATCCTGTATATCTGATGTCTGATAATAGTGAGCCAGGATAATTGCATTCTTTTCAGCTCTCAGTTTATTAATTCCTTCTATGTATTCTTCAGCCTTAAGATGCTTCATTTCATTCACATTATTTAAAGGTATAAACTTAATCAATAAAGTTGTTTTGTTTAAGTCTCAAATACCGTTTTGCACAATTATTAACAACACAATAGAAATAAAATTTTATATAAATATTTTTTATGATATTGTTTATGTCCTGTTAATAGTGTTTAAAAAATTATCAGATTTATGTTGCCCATATCAACATTAAAACTGAATAAACAACTTTTCAACAAATCAAAAAACATACCATTTTTGATAATCAGAACATTACTGATATAATTAACAACCGTTAATACTAAATTGTTGATAGACAAAAGTGGACAAAATTATATTTTAAATTGTTTATTAAAGGTTTGTATTTTGAATAAATTCCATAAAAACTTTTCGGAAGAGATAAATTTTAAGAAACAAAGCGAAATTTCATATATAAAAAATGAAAAGAATCGCATACTCCACAGGTTTTATACATCTTATTAACATTCTTTTCAAGGGAGTCTGTCCATAAAGAATTTTTATCTAGAAAGCAGATGTTTATAATTCTTCACAAAGTTTAAAAAGATATTAGAGTATTATTTTCTTAAAAGGATGCAATTATATTATTTTGTACAATGATTATCAGGATCTACAAACAATATTAATTTGAAAAAGAAAAAGATAGTTGTCGTATCCGACCATGCCGGCTTTTTTCTGAAAGAAAAAATAGTCAAATTTCTGATTAAAGAAAAATATGACATAAAGGATTTTGGCTGTTTCAATGCAGATCCGCCTGTGGATTATCCTGATTATGGTCATCCGCTTGCCGATGCAGTTTCTGCCGGAGAGTATGATCTGGGAATTTCCATTTGCGGAACGGGCAATGGTATTAATATGGTTGTTAATAAACACCAGGGAATCAGAAGTGCTTTATGCTGGAATGAGGAGATTAGCCGGTTAGCCAGGGCTCATAATGATGCTAATATTTGTGCATTACCAGGAAGGTTTATTACTGAATCGGAGGCATACCTTATTGTAAAGACTTTTTTAACAACAGAATTTGAAGGAGGCCGTCATAAACCAAGAATAGATAAGATTCCTTTAAAATTGTTCTAAAATGCTATCAAACTCATGCAGGTACGGAATAAGGGCTATAATTTATCTTTCAGGAAAAAAAACAACCGGAGAGAAAATAGGTATCAAACAGATTTCAACTGATTTGGATCTCCCTACTCCCTTTCTTGGTAAAATACTTCAACAGCTTGCAAAGCAAAAGATTCTTAAATCGATGAAAGGCCCGCACGGAGGCTTTTCAATGTTGAAAGATCCAAAAACAATAACACTCTACGATATAGTAATTGCAATTGATGGTGAAGATACTTTTACGGATTGTATAATGCATAATGGTCCCTGCCGCTGTATTGACCGGACTAAAAACCCATGCCCGATACATGATGATTATGCAAAAACACGAAAAGAGCTAATTCTGCTTTTCAAAAGTAAATCAATTAATGACCTTGTAGTGAAAGCAAGCATTTCAGGAAGTATAACTATCTGAATTTCTCACTGTAAGCCCTCCGAATTATTATCCAGACCAATATTGACAGGAATATTCCCAGAGTATTGAAAACAGCATCATAAATACTCCCGTTACGGGTAGTGGTAAGTGTTGACTGCATTACCTCGATTAGAATACCATAAATAAAAGGAATGACAGCGAGCATCATTACATTAGGTACTTTTAATGAATGTCTCCAGGTCTCATAAATAAGGACCGACATAAGTGCAAAATACATGCAGAAGTGAGCAAATTTGTCAAAGTGAGGTATGTTAAGAAACTGAACCTTATTTAAATCATCAGCACTTTTGAGGCTCAGGATCAGAATAATCAGGGAAAGAACCAGGGAGTATTTATACTTCTTAATCATTTTTCATATTTGCGGCAAAAATAGGTATAAAAGTTATAATTAATTTATAAATTTCAAAGTTACAATTTCGATTATGGCAGGCCTGTATCTTCATATACCCTATTGCAAAAAACTCTGTTCTTACTGCGATTTTTATCATATCCTTTATGAGGGTGACAAGAGCGATTACATTTCTGCTCTTTGTACTGAGCTTGAAGCCAGGCGTGATTATTTAGGAAATGAAAAGATCTCAACTATATACATTGGGGGAGGCACCCCATCATTGCTTTCTGTAAAACAACTGGAACTGATTCTTGGACAAATCCATAATCAATACAGCATTGAAGAGAATTGTGAGATTACAATTGAAATGAATCCCGATGACATTACTCCCGATTATCTTGCAGGAATTAAGAAAATAAACATAAACAGAATCAGTCTTGGGATACAATCCTGGAGGGATGCAGATCTGAAACTTCTTAACAGAAGACATAATTCGGCACAGGCGGAAAATGCTCTTAGAGAAACCTTTAAGGCAGGATTTGAAAATATAACCATTGATCTTATCTACGGAATTCCCGGTATGAGTATAAATGAATGGTCCTCGAATCTTGATTTTTCTTTTTCTTTTGACATAAAACATCTTTCTGCATATCATCTTACGTTTGAGAAGGGAACCGTCTTCTGGAAGATGCTTGAGAAGGGGTCAATAAAGGAGATAGAAGAAGATGAAAGCACTTCGTTTTTCAATATTTTAATAGAAAAATCTGAAAACGCGGGATTTATACATTATGAGATTTCAAATTTCGGAAAGCCCGGATTTTTTTCGAAGCATAATTCAAATTACTGGAAACAGGTGAATTATCTGGGGATAGGTCCTTCTGCCCATTCATTCAACGGTTATTCAAGGCAGTGGAATATCAGTGATGTAAAAGCATATATTAAGTCCATAAATTCCGGAAAACCATTCTTTGAGAAGGAAGAGCTTGACAACAGGACAAGATTCAATGAGTATATTATGACTTCGCTAAGAACGATGTGGGGTATTGATCTTGATTATGTAGAAAAGCTATTTGAAAAAGAAGGGTATGATTATGTTGTCAACCTTTCCGGGAAATTCAAAGATTACGGACTGATGAAAAAAGAAGGTAAGTACCTGATCCTAACCAACCAGGGCAAATTGATCTCCGACAACATAATTGCTGAGTTTATGATGCCCTAATAAGAATAGCTATTTCTTCGGGAGCATAAAAGTGGTCTTGCCGATAATGTTATCCTCAAGGTACAATTCAACACTATAGGTGCCAACTATGAAATCACCCGTATTATCCATATAGATACACATCTCTATATCCTGATTAATATAATCAACAATCCGGTTGACTGAATAAATTATCTTGCTTCTTTTAAATTCAAAAAGATTATCAGGGCTGGTTGTAATAACCAGAGAATCAGGTCGTATAAGTCTCATAAATACCTCTTTTTCTCCGGCTTTTGCAATAGGATTCTCACGAAGAGTAAAGCAGACTCTTATTTTATCTAGCAAACTTATTCTGGTAGTTTCCTTTCTCTTTTTATTAAGAGGTACAGCGACTACATCTTTTGCCTGTATTACCGAAGCGATTTCAACTTTGTCGGTAAGGGCTTCCTTTACTTTTGAAAGCTCTGTGTTGGCATTACGTACCTGCTTCATCTGCTGCTTTATCTCTGTATTTTCGGCAACAAGTATTTTGTTCCGTGTATTTAGAGAATCGATCTGGACAATGTAACTTTTCATTATTTCCCTCATTGTGGAAATCTCGCTTTTGTACCTTTTTATAAGCTGTGCATTTGATGCATTTATCGATAGCAGCTGGACTATCCTTTCCCTTTCCCTGTTAAGACCGGCCTGAAGAGTATCGTTATTGGTTTTAAGTGTATCATAAGCATGGACCATAGACTTAAGCTCATTGGCAAGAGAATCCTTCTCTTCGGTCAAAACCCTTTCCATTTCCACCATTTTATTATTCTGGCTGAAATACATAAAAACAAGTAAAATCAGAAGGATTACCAAAACACCGGTTACAGCGATCATATTTGATGGTGAAAGCTTTCCGGAAAACTTTTCCAGGGGTTTTGAATTATTCGATTCTGTCATTATTACCTTTTTTATATAAAGTAAATATACTACAGGGAGGGCAAAAATAATAATATCCTGATAATATTTAATAATTCCGATTCAATGATTAAATTTACAACAAAGCGTTTATTTGTTAACTAGTTAAATTACAGACATATGGGTGGTTTTTTTGGTGTAATTTCAAAATCTGATTGTGTAGAGGATGTTTTTTATGGAACAGACTATCATTCACACCTTGGTACAAAACGGGCTGGTCTTGTCTTTATTGTACCTGATAAAGGCTTCAGAAGGTCTATACATAATATTGAAGATTCATATTTCAGGAATAAATTTGAAAGTGAGCTTAAAGAATTTAATGGAAATTCAGGACTAGGAGTAATAAGCGATACAGACCCTCAACCGATTTTATTCAATTCCCACCTGGGCCATTTTGCGATAGTAACAGTAAGCAGACTGGTAAATATTGCTGAGTTGGAGGAAAGGTTTTTAATGAAGAAGAAGCACTTCATGGAAAACTTTGAGGGGAATACAAATCCGACCGAAGTAGTTGCAAACCTGATTTGCGAAAAAGAAAACTTCGTTGAAGGAATTGAAAATGTGTTTGAGCACGTTAAAGGGTCATGTTCATTGCTGATTCTTACAAACAAGGGAATCATTGCAGCACGTGATAAAAACGGAAGGACGCCTGTTGTAATTGGCAAAAGCGAGAATGGATTTGCTGTTGCTTCAGAGTCGTGTGCATTTCCTAATACCGGATTTGAAATTGAATACTTCCTCGGCCCCGGGGAGATAGTTCTGATTAAGGAAGAGGGTTATTCGCAACTGAGAAAACCGGAAGAAAAAATGCAAATATGTTCCTTTCTCTGGGTTTACTATGGTTATCCGCCATCATATTATGAAGGAATAAATGTGGATGAATGCAGGTACAAATGTGGTGCAGCTCTTGCAAAGAAAGATGAGGTAGAAGCTGATTTTGTCTGCGGAATACCTGATTCCGGTGTGGGTCATGCACATGGTTATGGAAATGAAAAGAATATTCCATATAAAAGAGCATATTCAAAATACACGCCAACCTGGCCGCGGAGCTTTATGCCTCAGTACCAGGGTCAAAGGGATCTTGTTGCAAAAATGAAACTAATTCCCAATAAAGCTGTTATAGAAGGAAAAAGGATGATATTCCTGGATGACAGTATTGTAAGAGGCACACAGCTGAAAGACAGTACTAATGACCTCAGGGAATCAGGAGCAAAGGAAGTTCATATGAGAATAGCATGTCCTCCTTTGTTGTTTGCATGTAATTATCTCAACTTTTCTGAATCAAGATCAATAATGGAACTTGCAGGAAGAAAAGCGATCAAGCAATTAGGCGGAGAAGAAAAGGATTTAAAGGAATATGCCGACCCGGATTCAGAAAAATATGCTGCAATGGTCCATCAGATTAAGAAAACCCTGAATCTGGATTCTCTTAGATATCAGCGGCTTGATGATCTGGTAAAGGCTATTGGGCTGCCAAAAGAAAAGCTTTGTACACATTGCTGGGATGGTTCAAGTTATTTTTAAAGGAAGAATTATGAAATATATAGGAGCACATGTCAGTGCACAGGGCGGAGTGGAAAATGCACCTGTAAATGCAAACAGGATAGGAGCAAGGGCGTTTGCACTTTTTACAAAAAACCAGAAACAGTGGTTTTCAAATCCTCTTACAAAGACCAGTATAAAAGCGTTCAGGGAAAACTGTGAAAAATTTGACTACAAACCATTTCAGATACTTCCCCACGATAGTTACCTTATCAACCTTGGTCATCCGGAAGAAGGACCACTTGAGAAATCGAGGACATCATTTCTTGATGAGATGCAGCGATGCGAACAGCTAGGACTGGACAGACTGAATTTTCATCCCGGAAGTCATCTGAATGCAATAAGTACCGAAGAATGTCTGACAAGAATTGCCGAATCAATAAATATTGTGCTTGATAAAACAAAAGGTGTAACTGCAGTAATTGAAAACACTGCAGGGCAGGGCACAAATCTTGGACATACTTTTGAACAGATTCGGGAAATAATTCAAAAAGTTGGGGATAAGTCGAGGGTCGGAGTCTGCATTGATACCTGTCATGCCTTCACCTCAGGATATAATGTGAAAACTACAGAAGGATTCGCAGAGACATTCAGAAAGTTTGATGAAATTATCGGTTTCAATTATCTGAAAGGAATGCACCTTAATGATTCCAAAAAAGATCTTGGCACCAGGGTTGACCGCCATGATAATCTTGGTATTGGATTACTGGGGGAGGAGATATTCTCCCTGATAATGAATGATTCACGATTTGATAATATGCCTTTGATTCTTGAAACACCCGATGAATCATTATGGGAAGCAGAGATCAGGAAACTTTATTCGTTGATTAAAACATAATTTATACGCAGGATATCAGAAGACCCCTGCAGATGTATCAGTCTGTATTTAAGCTTAGGGTATATTTATAAGTTCCTGCGGTCCAGATATCTGCTCCGCCACCATTTTCCCCCAGCCTTAAAAGGTAAATTTCAATATCATTTGTTTCCCGGTTTTCAAAAATTGAAAAATTTGATAATTGCAAGAATTCTGAATCATGAAGCGGATCTCTGTCATCTATTGTAACAGCAGTATCTTTTTTAAAGCATATATTTTCTTCATCAATTTCTATGATCAGAAGGGGATATCTTGGAGAATTTCCATTAACAGGATCTTCTGAAATATTCCCAATCCAGTATAATTTCCCGTTTATAGAACTGCGTATTGTTGAGGAGATTGCAGCAGGAGAATAAAATGATTCCCCTGAATCGTATCTCATGTCTTTTACTTCACTCCAGTTAAATCCTCCATCTTCAGATATTGAATACCATCTTCTGCCCGGATATTTTACCGGATCCAAACCTGTATTTGATCCCCTGATAATCATCAGGAGTTTTCCGTTTTTTAGTTCACTTATGTGGAGTTCGTCAAGACCGCGTGTTGAAATCCTTCTTGGTACAGAAAAAGGTTTTGACAATTGCCATGTGTAGTTTTTTAGTGAATCTTTCCAGCATCCTATGAAACAAATTGCACCGGCAACACATCCTTCCCGATAGTTATTAGGAAATATGGATGGCATATTTTTGTCTTCCTCGTCCATAAAGGGAACAGGGATGGTTGCAGTGATGATGACAGTCCCGTTCTGAAGAATCTCGGCATTTCCTATATACATTTCATTGGTGCGGAAGAATTTTTCTTCACCCCAGTTTTCATTATCAAAATCCGGACCTTCCTCATATTTCAGCATAAATGCCTTTCCCCAGGTAAGGCCATCATCCTCCGATAACTGGTAAAAACCATGGTCGCTGAACAGTCTGATCCCTTTCCAGATTTCAGCCATTGCTACTTCCGGTTTTCCCTTAATTATTCTCTGGAATACAGGTTTCACAAGTCTTTTTGAAACAGGATCATAGGGGCCTGTTCCGTCCTGTCTTTCTCCTCCCGATAAAGTATAATCTCCCTGGACTTTTGAATTTTCATCAATAATTATCCAATCCGACCAGGTTCTTCCGTTATCATTTGAAGTTCTTTTTTTTGGTTTTTCAACCCAGTCGCTAGATTTAATTATTGCACGAATTTCTTCCCTTCTTAATCCTCTTCCTACATAATTCATGCTTAAACTTATACCGGCTTCCGGTTCAGGAGAAGGAGCATAGAGCTCTTTCTTTACAGACCAGATAACTGGCTTTTTTCCCTTTTTCTGATTAATGAAACTGAGAGCAGGGATCTTTATCAAACCGGGAGAGAAACAACTTCCTGCAACAGATAGTAAACTTAGTTTTATGCTATTAGTTAAAAAAGACCTTCTGGTTGTTATTTTTTTCATTTTCAATATATTATTCAAAACGAAGTGAGTATAAATCAGCTGATAGTCCAGGGATCACATTTCCATTAGCATCCAGTATTTCAACCAGAATAAATCCAGCAGCAGATGTGGCAAAATTCAAAACCATCTTTGAGCCTGTATAAGAAATATTTTTTTATCATCATCTCTCCGGCAAACGGGGATTGCATCCTGAGCTCAAGATTATTCATAGATTCTATCAGAAGGCTATCTATAAATAGTTCCAGTCTGGAATTTAATGGAATGGCCCCGGAATTGTTTTTCTGCGAAGCTGCAAAAACGGGAAATAAAACAATCACTGCAATTAAAACAGAACCTCTTTTCATACTCTCATAATTAATTAATAATCAGCTAATTATGGCCGCGGTAGTGTGTTGATATTAAGCACATTACAAATAAACGTGAAGCCGCTTACAGATCAAGTTTTCTGCGGATCGTTTCATCCCTGAGTTTTGCTTTTGTGGTATTATAGCCAAGCGCAAAAAGTTCCTCTGCCTTTTCAGGATCAAGTATGCCGTAGTTTCTCAGTTCAGGAGGAGCTACAAGAAGATCAAATTTTCCTGCTTTTTCTGTAACCTCTTTAGTCATGTTAAGCATGAAAGTACGTTCGGCAATGCTTATCAGGCCGGTCAGTTTTTCAACATATCCCACCGGATTTACAAATGAGCCAACAATTTTTTTACATATATTTTCAACAGGAGTAACAGGCAGATTGTCTGTTATTCCACCATCCAGATACTGAATGTTGCTTATTACAACGGGCTGGAATAGCACAGGAATGCTCATTGATGCCGTGACTTTTTCAATCAGGTCGCCTTCTGAAAAATATACAGCTTTTCCATTATTAATATCGGTAGCCGCCACATAGAGCGGAATTTTCAGGTCTTCAAAACTTTTTGCCCGGAGATTTGCATTCAGTATTTTAATTATGCCTGAAATCTGCAATAAGCCCTCTCTTGGTAGAGTTGGGCGCATAAAATCAAGACGACTTCCCAGGTTCAGCATTTTCAGGATATCCCGGGGAGAATAACCGTCAGCAATAAGTACTCCAGCGAGGGCACCCGCACTTGTTCCGGAGATAATATCAGGATAAATACCGTTTTCGTTAAGGGCCTCAATGAAGCCGAGATGAGCAAAACCCCGTGCTCCTCCACCACTCAGAACAAATCCGGTATCGTATATTTTTTCACCCATGTTATTACTTTTCTATATACCAATTAGGCTTAATAAAAGCCTGAGGTTGAAAAAGGTTACAAGTGCGGTAATTAACCATAACAAACCCTGCATATAAGTAGTGTTGGCATATTTGCCCATTACTTTAACAGATGATGTAAGATATACCTGTATAGCAATAGTAAAGGGAAGCTGAATACTCAGAAAAACCTGTGACCAGATCAGACCCTTGAATGGATCTTTGATGAAGAAGATGAGAATGAGTGCTCCGATAAGAGATACAAGGACCCCGATCCTTGAATGATTATCCTTGATATCAAAGGGTTCCCTGTACATTCCGGAGACTATTGATCCGCCGGCCATACCTGATGTGATGGTTGATGCAACACCGGCAAACAGGAGAGCAACAGCAAATACCAGGGAAGCCCCTGATCCAAGCAGGGGTCCCAGAAGACTTTCTGCCTGCTGCAGCTCACTAACGGTGATATTATGCCTAAAAAAAGTTGCAGCAGCCAGAAGTATCATTGCACTATTAATACCCCAGCCGATTATCATTGATAAGAGGGTATCGTAAAATTCATATTTCAGTTGTTTTTTGATTATTATCTCATCCTTCAGATTCCATTGTCTGCTCTGAATCACCTCCGAATGAAGAAATAGATTATGCGGCATAATAACAGCACCGAGAACACTCATAAGTAACAACATGGAACCTTCTGGTATAGATGGCTTTACCCATGAAATCATTGCTTCCGGCCAATTGATATCCACAAGAAATAATTCATACAAAAATGAAAGTCCGATAATTGAAACAAAACCTATTATCCACTTTTCGATTTTCTGATAGGAATTTGTCAGAAGCATAATTATTACGAAGATTGTGACCAGAATGGATCCGATTTTTACAGGGATATTGAAAATCATATTGAGTGCAATGGCACCGCCAAGTATTTCTGCAAGAGAAGTGGATACTGAAGCCATCACGGCAAAACAGAGGATTGATTTTGAAACAGGCCGCGGCAGATGTATAGTTGCCGCCTCTGAAAGACAAAGACCTGTGGCTATACCGAGATGTGCGACATTATGCTGAAGGATTATCAGCATAATTGTCGACAATGTTACAACCCATAAAAGAGTATAACCATATTCCGACCCGGATGCAATATTGGCTGCCCAGTTACCAGGATCTGTGAATCCGACAGTAACAAGCAGACCGGGACCTATATATTTAAGTATGTCAAGCCCTCCATATACAGGAGAGTGATCTTTTCTCCTGATATCTTTAAGTAGGCCGGGTAAATTAAATATGTTCTTAAATTTTGACATCTGAGAACAATCTCTGACCTGATTAATTCTATAAACTAAAACCTTACTAACAAGCAAATATAGCAATGATAAAACAAAACATGCGATATTGGAGCTTTACAACTTTGTTGAGTAATTGTTCTAATTTTATACCGAAATTAATTAAACCAGATTAGCAATGCAATTTATACTTATAGCCTATGACGGTACCGATGCCGAAGCGTTTGAAAGGAGAATGAAGGTCCGGCAGGAACATCTTGAAAAGATAGAGGTTCTTAAAAGCAGGGGAGAATTTCTTGCCGGAGGGGCAATACTGGATCATGATGGTAAAATGATCGGCTCAATGATTGTATATGAATTCCCTGACAGGAATGCCCTTGATAAGGCACTTCAGGATGAGCCGTATTATACTAAAGGGGTATGGCATAAAGTTGAGATTAAGCCATTTCGGATGGCAATATTTAAAAAATGAAATCAAGAATTATGAAACTCAGGCCAGCAGTGGACAAAGCCACTCTTGTTTTGCTGGCAGGTTTGATGTGGTGCGGAGTAGGAGCAATGCTCATAAGTTACTCGGTCCAATGGATTTTACCCTTACCCTTAATTGCAAAACTGACATTTGGTCTCGCAGGTATAGTAATAGCTTTTCCGATCTATTATTTCGGATTTCAGAGGCTTGCAAACAGAAATCTTAACAGGCTTCTTCCGCTTACTGAAAAAAAGTGTATGTTTTCATTTATGACCTGGAAAAGCTACCTTATAGTTCCTGTCATGGTCTCTATGGGTATTTTCCTTCGTCATTCGCCTCTTCCCAAACCATATTTATCTGTAATTTACAGCGGAATAGGACTTGGTCTATTTTTGTCAGGAATTTGGTATTTCAGATTTTTCAGGATGCTGTTACAAGAGAATTCTCATAAATAATAAATGACTTATTAAAATCCTTTAATCATGAAAAAGATCGCCCCGTTATTTACTTTTTTATTTCTGAGCCTTGTGCTCTCTGCACAGCAATCAGTACAGACAGAATTGCCATATAAAATGGAGGAACTCACTGCACCTAAATTTTTAAAAGCAGTCGAAAAAGCTGGTGGTGTATGCATCATACCATTGGGTATTTTAGAAAAACATGGTCCGCATCTGCCATTGGGGACGGATATTTTTGAATCTCGGGAGATTGCATTTACTGCTGCACAAACTGAATATGCTGTTGTTTTCCCTGCCTATTTTACAGGTCAGATATTTGAAGCTAAACATCAGCCAGGAACAATAGCTTACAGCAATGATTTAATGTGGAAGATGCTCGAAGAGACATGTAAAGAATTATCACGTAACGGATTAAAAAAGATAATCCTGCTTAACGGACACGGAGGCAATACAAGTTTCCTCACATACTTTTGTCAGTCACAACTTGCAGCACAGCATGATTATACAGTAGTCTTGTTCAGGCCGGAAGAAAATCCAAAATATAAGAATGAAATTGAATCACTTAAGAAAGCAAAACTTGACGGGCATGCGGGAGAAGAAGAAACCTCTATGATGTATTTCATTGCACCTTCGCTGGTTGATACAGAAGCCTTAAGAAGTGAATCAGGCCTTGACCAGAACAGGCTAGACAAGCTTCCTTACGGATACACCGGGATATGGTGGTATGCAAAATACCCAAACCACTTTGCGAGTGATGTTAATCCTACCAATAAAAAACTTGGAGAGCTGCTCGTAAAAAGTGATGCAGAAGAACTTGCGGGATTAATAAAATACCTTAAAACTGACAAAACAATTCAGCAGCTTCAGGAAGAGTTTTTTAAGAAAGCAAACAATCCCCTGACCAGGTAGCCGGAAATAATCACATTCATGGAGCCAGCCTCTCAATAAGCCAGGAATTTTTCTTCCTGGCAAACTGGATGCGGTCGTGAAGGCGAAATTCTCCTTCCTGCCAGAATTCTATCAGTTCAGGAACCAGAATAAATCCGCCCCAGTGAGGAGGTAATTCAACCTTCCGGTTTGAATATTTATTACTGAAGAACACCACCCTGTCATCAAGATAATTACGATCAGGGATGACGGCGCTTTGTTCACTTGCCCACGTACCAATCTGGCTTACTCTTGGTCTTGATCTGAAATATAGTTCAGATTCTTTTCGTGATACTTTCTCCACATGACCCTCTATTCTTACCTGACGTCCGGATTCAGGCCAGTAAAACAACATTGCAGCAAAAGTATTTTCAGTCAGCTGACTGCCTTTTTTGCTTTTGTAATTGGTGAAAAATACAAATCCGGCCTCACTGTAATCTTTAAGCAATACAGTTCTGACCGAAACATGTCCATCTTTTGATGAGGTTGCCAGGCTTACAGCATCAGGATACAATTTAACTGATGCCAGACGTTCTTTATACCAGGCACCAAATTGTATGAAAGGATCCGGGTCAACAGTATTTTCAGAAAGAATGTAATTGACGTCCATTTTAGTATGTTTTAATCACAGGCGAACCTGCACACAAAGGTCGATGAAATTATAAACAAGAAACATCTGTGGAAGCCAATAAGTTTATACAGAACAGAATAAAAATAAAATATCTATCTTAACATCCCTAAAATTTTAATACCATGATCAAGAAAAGAACATTAAGCCGAATCATATCAGTTATGATTATTGCAGTAATCTTATTTCAGATATCATGCAAGCCTGAAACACCTACAGATCTTACAAAGGAGAATGTTATTCCAAAACCCTTAACTGTTGCAGCCACTGGTGATTATTTCTGTCTTGGTAAAAAAGCTTCAATATATATACAGGAAGAGACAGATGAACTTAAATCAATTGCAGAATATCTGGCGGGCAGGCTCAGGCCGGCAACCGGATTTCCCCTGGAGATAAAAGCCGTGTCCGGGACACCCGGAAAGGGCAATATTTACCTTACACTATCAGGTGCTGATGCATCGTTGGGAGATGAAGGATACTCGCTTACAATTACAAAAAAGCTTGTCACTATTGCTGCAAACAAATCGGCAGGATTATTCAATGGAATACAAACTCTGCGTCAGCTGTTGCCCGCCAATATCGAAATGAGTTCAGTACAGGACCTAGACTGGCATATACCAGGAGGGACGATAACAGACTATCCTGCATATAATTACAGGGGTGTTATGCTTGATGTAACACGACATTTTTTCACTGTTGAGGAGGTAAAAAGGGTTATCGATCTGGTTTCTGTTTATAAAATAAACCATTTGCATCTTCATTTATCAGACGATCAGGGATGGAGGGTTGAGATCAAGTCATGGCCAAACCTTGCTCTTTATGGAGGAAAAACAGAAGTAGGTGGTGGTGTTGGAGGATCTTATACCCAGGAGCAGTATGGTGAACTGGTAAAATATGCAGATGCCCATTTTGTTACAATTGTACCTGAAATTGATATGCCGGGTCATACAAATGCCGCACTTGCATCCTATCCGGACCTTAATATTAGTGGTAAAGCAACAGAGCTTTACACAGGAACGGAGGTTGGATTCAGTACACTGGCAACCAAAAAGGAGATAACCTATAAATTTGTCGAAGATGTATTCAGGGAACTTGCATCAATGACAAGCGGACCATACCTTCATATTGGCGGGGATGAATCGCATGTAACCAAGAAAGAAGACTATATACCTTTTGTGGAGAGAGTTCAGGATATTGTTATTAAACTCGGTAAGACACCAATAGGATGGGATGAGATATCCCTGGGTAAACTGAGGCCAGGATCAGTAGCACAATACTGGTCAAGTGCAGAAAATGCAAATAAAGCTGTATCACAGGGTGCAAAACTTCTTATGTCACCTGCTTCAAGGGCTTACATCGATATGAAATATGATTCAACAACCGCCATTGGATATACCTGGGCAGGACTTATTGAGGTAGATAAAGCATACAACTGGGATCCGGCTACCCTGGAACCAGGTATAGGACGGGAGAACATTATTGGTATTGAAGCTGCTTTATGGACAGAGACAATCACCAACATGGAAGAAATAGAATTTCTGACATTCCCCAGGCTGCCCGGTCTTGCTGAAGTAGGCTGGTCACATTCATCACTCAGAAACTGGGATGAATACAAAATACGATTAGGAAACCATGCAAAACGATTTAACGCTCTTGAGATAAATTATTATCCTTCAAAGCTTGTACCATGGGTTGAATAAATCTATAGGATCAATTCGCTTTCACCCTTTTGCAGGTCAAAGCAGATCACTGTACCTGATTTATCGGGAAACCACGAATTTGATTTTAATTCTTTTAAATCTTTAATTCTGACCAGGGGTTTTACTTCACCCCTGGTTTTTACCTGAGGATTCCTGGTTGTTGCATTAGTTTTAATTGTAAAACCGGGTGATGCAAAGGGAGCCTTAAGCAATATTCTTTTTGCTTCGGGTTTTATTGACGTAAGTTCTTTTGCTGCCCAGTACCTGGAGATTTCGCTTAACTTCATCCAGATCAGGTTATTGTATTTCAGATCCAACCTCTTTTTTACCTCTTTCAGAATATTGAAACCAATTTTTTCACCATTGAAATAAACTCCCGGCCAATGGCATACCATTACTGCGGGCTCTCCACTGTCGATTACATCTACCATTCTGCCTTTTGCCAGATCGCTGGTTATGAAAAGATCAGGATTTCCGGGTTCCAGTCCGTCCCATCCTCCAAACCAGTCTCCTGTACACCCCAATATCGAAACAACACATGCTGGGTCATTTCCGTCAAGACCTGTGGGATGCAGTATCTGGGGAGCAACACTTTTTTCCTTTTCAGTAAAAAGGTCGCGGAAGTAGTGTGATATTTCTGATCCATAGACAGACCTTACTGCATCCTTTGTACCAAGAGCCAGATTATTCTGGTTGCGACCGGCATAGCCACCGGGAGTTGTAAGTCCATCACAATGTAAACCTGCCTCTTTGAGTATTGTAAGTGCATACGCCTGGTATGCAGCAAGTTCATCAGCTGATTTTGTCTGACTCCATTCCCAGTTTTCCATATATTCGGGAGTTGCAAAAGGAAATGGTTTTCCGGTTTTAATGTCAATTACCCTTGTATGGCTTACCATTTCAGGGTGAATATCCCAGTCCGGAACAATAAGATCTCTTACAAGTTTAAGGCTGTCCTCAAGTTCTTTTTTAGTCCAGCCGGGAATAAACCTGTTCACCCAGCCGGTACAGGCAGGATAGGGGACAATGCTGTATTTTCCCTTAACACCGTTCTCGTGGCACCATTCTCCAAATTCACGCACAAAGCTGTCTGGTATTTCCCTTGGTAATTTCCTCCAGTCCTGTTTATAATTCTCAGGAAAAACCTCTCCGAATTGCGGTATACCGTAATATGCCAAATTGACAAGACAAGTAGAGTCGTCTATAATAAGGCTTACGGGAACCTTGTTATAAGGATTGAGCACTTCTGCCTTAAGTGCATTTTCAGGAATTATGTCTCCGGGTGTGACTGCCAGAGCTATTCCTCCGATTCCGGTTGTTTTTAAGAAGTTCCTTCTGGTTAAGTTCATTTTGTGAATTTATTATAATAGAAAGGTACAAAAAGGAGAGGAAAAAACACTTGCCCCTGAAAGGCAATTATCGTAAATTTGTAAATAAATTGTTATTTATAAGATTGTTGCATTTTTCAGGGGTATTTAGTTAAATTATTTCACAATGAACATAAATATCCGCAATCACGAATTATTCTTTGCCGGCTTCTACATTTTATCCTTTACCATGATTTCAGCCCTGGCTGTAATTTTTTCAAAAAAGAGACAATTACCGGTAAGTTCTGTTTTACTTATGCTGGTTTCCACCGTTTTTTTAACCATCATCGGATCTCAGTTATTTACAGTTAATATTACAGACTGGCTGAAAATAATTTCAGCAGAGGATTCAGGTGTAAATCATGGAAGATCTGCAATTGGCGGTGTTTTATTTGGTCTGGTGGGTTTTTTATTATCTGTATAGGCACTTGGACTGGGGAAAGAGGCATATGATATTTATTCCTGGCTGACACCTCTGGGATTCGGAATTCAGAAAATCGGCTGTTTTTTAAACGGATGCTGTTATGGCAGGATCACGGATTCTGTTTTCGGAATAACATATCCTGTTTATACGAATGTGCATTTTGATCACATTATCAGAGGATTGATTAATACTGACTCGCTTGTTTCACGTAAAGTAATACCTGTGCAGCTGGTAGAGGTATCTGTCTGTTTAATTATTACATACATTGTCTGGAGAATGCAGGAGAGATGGAAAAAATACGGCAGTATAATGTTAATGTTCCTGCTCATCTTTCTGTCACGGTTCCTAACTGAATTCATGAGAGATCCTTCCTCCTCTCCGTTCAGAAATGAATTATTCGGTATCAGGTATTTCCAGTGGTTCCTTCTGTTGATGGCAACAGCAACCGGTATTATTCTGATGATTACCGAGCAACCAGGAAAAATGAAGGTTCTGGTCAGGACAGAAGAAAAACCATCCGTTAATAAACCGATACTGTATATCTTTCTGATATCTGTCCTGATTTTTCTCTTTCGCGGATTATTTTCCCTTTATGAAAAAGCATCACTTTATCTTATACTTTTTCCGGCTGTGGTCATGACCCTATACCACATTCATATTGCATTGTCGGGTAATCGAATAAAAATAATATCATCTTCCCTGATGGTTTTGCCTGTTTTGCTTGTCTTTCCGGCATTTTATCCTGACACAACAAGGACAAAGAAGCCGGAAAAAGTCTATTATCAGAACGAATTCAGCAGATATAAGAGAATTGATGCGGGGACAACCTTTGGAAAATATTACAGCACAGTATATTACAATCCTCACCAGGGAGAGTGCGGAACAACATATTCATCTGAAGACTATGAACATTTGTTCAACATAATCGGAGGAGGATATTCGGTAACAACAAATGGAGAGGATATCATTATTACCAAAGGAATAAATATTTACGGAGGCATTAATGATGAACATAATCTGACCCGGCAGGAGTACATGAATTATTTTTTATGGGGGGTTAATCCATATATAAAAATTGACAGGAAATGGTATGGTGCAGGTACCGGCCTGCATGCAGGAAATCTAAGATGGATCGTTCAAAAACAGCTCAATACCGAAACCCTTGAAAACGGGACCAGATTTTCACCTGTGCTGCCCGAATTAATGTTAAGACTGGGACGAAAGGATATTATTGATGTCATGTACTCATACGGGATGCATTCATATTCAACATTCCCTGTTCTGAGTCATGAGTTAAGTGTTGGCACTGGATTAGGAAATAAAACCGACATGAGTTTCCGGTTCGGAGGAATTTTTTCAGAAATGACCACAACGCCTTTTATTTCGGGAGAATGGGTGATTAAGAAGAAAATAGGGATGAACTTGAAATACCAGTTTGGTACAACAAGCAATTACTACGGACAAGGCGTTTACTATGGAACGACACAGGCAAAATCGAAAGGAATAATCACATTTGGTGCAGGTTACAGGTTTGGATTTGAAAAGTAATGTCACGGTTATTCCATGTCATCAAATGAAAGAAGCCTGAAAAAGGGTTAATATGGAATCAGCTCTCGAATCCGGTAAACCTGGTTTATTTTCTCATCAGGTCATTATAGGCTGCTTCCATCAGAAGGAAGAAAGCCTGTCCTTCAGTAGCGGTTCCCGGCTTATTGAAATTTGGAGCACCGCAGACACCCAGAACCAGTCCAAATTGATCCACCTTCCTGTATGCAGCTTTCCGCATTTTCAAGCCATGATTCAGATAGGATTTATCAAGCCAGCCTCCTTTAACGCCCCGGAATATTGTATAAGCCAGCATCTGAGCAGTATTAGTATCAATGAAAGTAGAAGGATCGTCAAGAATATCATGAAAAAGACCATCTTCTCTCTGATATTTAAGACAAGCGTCAAGTACTTCCTTAATATAAGCGGCAATCTGTTTTTTCTCAGCAGACATTGATTCCGGAAGAGTCCGCAGAACTCTAGTCATACCTGCTGCCGCCCAGCCATTTCCAACACCCCAGAATAGCTTCCTTGAATATATCATCCGATCCTGGTCCCACATATGATAATATAATTTTTTCTGAGGATCAAGCAGGATCTTTCTGTATCCGTTTATTTGCTTTAAAGCCTCATCGTAATGTCCGCATATTGCCAGGAAGGGAGGAGCCATATAAAAGGCGTCAACCCAGATCATGTTTTCAATATAGTTATGGTATATAATACCGTCAGGTGTTTTGGGTGATTTATACAGTAGAAAATCCAGCATTTTTCCGGCAGCAGACTTAAGAGACTCATCTCCTGTTACTCTTGCTGCGAACAACACAGGTTCTCCGTTGGATGCAGGATCGGTTACCGGGCGGTCACCCTCATTCAAGCCGAGACGGCCATCTTTCTTCTGATTCACAACAGCATCCTTTGCCATAAGGACAACCAGATCCTTTTCACCGAGTTCCAATAATGCCTGAGATGCAACCCCCTGCTCCCAGGCTCTTCTCTGCATAGAGAGCATTGCATTAATTACTTTTTTTACTGTATCTGAAGGTTCAGGACCTGTCATTTCTGCCTGCAGTCGAGCCATTGATATCATTGAGAAAAGTACAAAGCTGAAAGCATGGATAATTACCAAATTATTTTTACGGATATTCATAATTTGTATATTTATTTTCCTGTACTCTGTATTATGGTTGTCATTTGCCTGTCGATCGATTTCCCTCTGTAGGGTTCATATATACAGTCTGTCCGATTACTGTTGATAATTCCCATGGTACCAATAAGGTTCCACATTGCATATCCGATGTTATTATTATTAAATACGGTTATAATGTCTTTCAGATAGCTGGTTGTAACTTTGTATGGAGTTTTGTTATAAACACCATACTCCTGAATCATAACAGGTATGTTTTCAGACCTGGCTTTTTCCAGCTTTTTGGTAAGGTCACCCAGGGGAACAGCAGGATTACCATCCGTGTATGTTATTCTTCCGTCAGCTGTTATTTTGTATGAAGATTGTTTTTTAGCCCAGGTAGTATTTGCAGGAATTATTTCAAGAGTATCAGTTGTTGTCCTGAATGTGATTTTATTAAATGTCATCCAGTCGCCAACAGTATTTGAGAATGTAAGTTTTGTGCCCGGCTGAGGAAGAATTACAGAATAGTCTTTGTTCGAAATATTCTGGTAACCCCATTGTGTGCTTATTATCTGTGTCCAGTCCTCTCCGGGATCAGAACCGCAGATAAAGCTTTTGGAAAATATTGGTGTATTATCAAGCTTAATTTCCAGTTTTGACTGAACCGATACCTGACGTACGTTAATAATAATTTCCATATCCTTCGGAAAACTTCCTTCTAGAATCAGAGGAGACTGATATTCACTTTTTACCGGACCATAGAGGTAAATATTTATGTCGGTCATTGGCCATACCGGTACCGGCCATGAATCTGAACCACTTACCCATCCGGCCTTATAATGAGTCAGGGTAAAAGGATCATATACGTGCAAGGCCTGTATAATGTTATTTCTGTCATTGAGACTAGGCAGGAGATCCCGGGCATAGTTGAGGCCATCAACAAAAATTATCCTGTCGGGGTTGATTGACTGGATCCTGTCGATAGCCAGCTTCATTACTTTAACATATGAGTTTTCATCAACTGACGAAGGTTCATTGATCAGGTTAAAGCTCAGTTGCTCGATTGGAATATTCTTATAGCGGGTTGCGAAATAACCCCAATGGTTGACAAACGCGGTTTGTGCAGAGGCATCGGTCCAGAGACTAACATTCTGACCCGGAGGAAGGTTTACTGACGTGTTGACACTATATCCCGGAGCCCGGTGAAGATTTATGCATACATGTATCCCATATTTTTTCCCATATTCAACAGCCCTGTCAATTTCCGCAATCTCATCTTCCAGAAATACATTCCAGTTGCCAGCCTGTGTATAGGTCAGATAGTCGAGAGGGAGTCTTACAAAATTGAATCCAAGGTCGTTGACAATAATAAATTCTTCTTCAGAAAAACCATTGTTCGACCATCCGACATCGAACTTGCCAAGAAGATTAAAACCCTTATGTTCTTTGCTGAATTGTTCAAGATCAACTGGCTTAAAAACAAGAGGATCTGTCTCCCGGTCACATCCAAGGAGAATAAGGATGACCAGCAGGATCATATTTAAGAAAACTAATCTCATCACCAATAACAAATATACACAATTAATTATCTGACTGCCCGCTCATGAGAAAACATGAAGGTCAAATTCTATTTTTATTGTAACAATTTGATTAATTTTAATACGATTAATTTGAAGCCTTGCAATTATTAATATGCCACCTAAGCCCGGTAAATTATGAAGAAAGCTCTTTTCATTTTTATGATAACATTTTTATCCGGATTTCTTTTTGGACAAAAATACAATCTAAAATCTCCTGATAACGGTCTTCAGGCACTGATAGAGATTAACAGGAGCATTAACTTAACTCTTGCCTCAGGAGAGAGGACAATTGTAAAACTTGGTAACATTTCTCTTGAGACAATTGGCTCTACTGATCAAGCAGCTGTTATAAAAGTAAAAAAAATAAACCGCCGCTCAGCAGACGAGACAGTTCTGCCTGAAATCAGGGAAAAGGCTGAAAAATTAATTAACAGATATAATGAGCTCGAAATAGTAGTAAGCGGTAACTATTCGATTACATTCAGGATGTTTGATGAAGGACTTGCCTACAGATTTTCAACTTCTGCTAAGGACAGTCTGATTATATATCGCGAAAATCTGAATCTATATTTTGATAAAACCGATTCAGCATGGTTTCAGTCAACACCGACTTTCAATTCATCGTACGAAACACCATATGAGCATATGGCGATTGAGGAAATAGGGGAAGAGAAACTGTGCAGCATGCCTTTTCTTATACACAAAAATAATGGTCCTTTTTTAATGATAACTGAAGCTGATCTTTATAGCTATCCGGGATTATGGCTGAGAAATTCCAAAGAGAAAGGTCTTTCAGCAGTATATCCTTCCTATCCTAAAAAACTGAGTTACAGCGGAAGCCTTTATAACCATGGTCAGGTTGAGGAAACTTATGATCATATCGCAAAAGTTACAGGAACAAGGAATTATCCATGGCGGATATTTGCTATAGCTGAAGATGAAAAGGAAATTGTTGCAAACAATATGGTTTACCTTTTGTCTTCCCCAAATGTTATTAAAGATTTTTCATGGATCAAACCCGGAGTAGTGATGTTTGACTGGTGGGGCAAGAATAACATTTACGGGGTTGATTTTAAGGCAGGAATTAATACAGAGACTGCGAAATATTTTATTAATTTCTGTGCGGAGCATGGCTTCAGATATTTTTTGTTTGATGACGGATGGTGCGTAAACCAGGATCTTCTTAAGCCTGTTCCAGGATTTAATCTGGATGAAGTAATAACCTATGCCAGAAGCAAGAATGTTGACATAATGCTTTGGATCTTATGGAATTCTTTACAGAAGCAGTGGGATGAGGCCTTTGCACAATTTCAGAAATGGGGTATCAGGGGGATAAAGATTGATTTCATGAACCGGGATGATCAGCCGATGGTTGAGTTTTATGAAGCAGCAGCCAGAAAGGCAGCCGAACAAAAACTCATTGTTGATTTCCATGGTGCTTACAAGCCGTGCGGACTCAGCCGGAAATATCCAAATGTTCTTACACGGGAAGCTCTTATTGAATTCGAATACAATGGCTGGACAAACTATGATAATCCTGTTCATCACAATCTATTACCCTATATAAGAATGTTTGCCGGTCCAATGGATTATATTCCTGCAACAATGAGAAATTCCACCCGTGATAATTTCAGGCCGGTCGGGGATTACCCAATGGGTCAGGGTACAAGGGCTCATGCAATGGCCATGTTTGTAATTGTCAATAGTCCTCTGACAATGCTTCCGGATTCCCCTTCTGATTATTACCGTGAAAGGGAGTGTACTCAATTCCTGAAAGATATACCTGTTATATGGGATGAATCAATACTGCTTGACGGGAAAATTGCCGGGTATACAGTAATGGCTCGCCGATCAGGAGAAGACTGGTATGTAGGGGCAATAACGAACTGGGATAAGCGTACCATTGATCTGAAAACAGAATTTCTGGGAGATGGTACATTTGAACTAGAAGCAATTGTGGACGGTATAAATGCTTCCGCCAGGGCAGAAGATTACAGAAGAAAAAAGCTTACCTTCAGTGCAGGAGATAAAATAAAAATTGATATGGCCTCAGGAGGAGGCTGGATAGCTCATATTAAAAAAGTCAGGTAGATATCAGTCTTTTACACAACGTACAGAGGCACCTGATTTTTTGTCGCTGCTTATTTTATCTATATAGGCGTATCCGTAATAGAGATCGCGTGCATAAGCGTTAAGAGAGTTACTTTCAGTAGATGTCCACCAGAAACCATAGCGTTTGCCTGCATTGTAAGTACCATAAGAATAACGGTAGCCACCAGGTAAGGCCGTAAATCCTGATGAATTTGTTGCACCTGTATTGGGACTTGTCCAGTGTAAAGTACCTTTCTCCTTGAGTTTATTCCCTGCTGTTTCTATTCCTCCGGTATTAGTTGTAAGTGTTGTCCATTCTTCGTCAGAGGGAACATGCCATCCGGAAGGGCAGAGCTTTCCTGAACTGACAGCAAACCAGTTATATAATGCACCGTATGTAAGATTCACATTGTCATACCAGCACAGGGCTCCGGTAGATAAGGCCGACCATTTGCTTGTATAACTTACCTGGGGAATTTCAGTTCCGTCATTATATCTTCCTGTATGCAGGTTTTCTGCCATCCATATCTGAGTGCCGATCCGGATTGTTTTATATGTATTTCCGTCAATGTCAGTAAGCTCCTCATATACGAGATCGGGATTAAAGACAATATCACTGGAAAATTCCTTCAGGGTAGTGAAAGTTCTATCTGATCCATAGGATGTGCCCAATGAATTAACTGCTTTTACCCTGTAATGATAGGTTGTGTTTGGTGTCAAGTCTGTAATCTCAACACTTCTTTTTGTGCTGGTTCTCCCTGTAAGAGTATCGGGATCTGCAGGAACAGAATTGGAATATGCAGTAGTAGTATCGTATTCAAATGTTACGGTTGTGGCAAGGTTGTTGGCGTTAATAAGACCGTTTAAAGTTGTCCATGTATGGCTGATATATGATACTGTGTCAGTTAAGGCACTTGGTGCTGCCGGTGTTGTATTGGTGGGTTCATCATCGGCATCATCTTTTTTACAGGACGTTATTGTGCCAGCTGCCAGAACAAGTGTCAGCAGAAATACCAGGAAATATTTAAATCTTTCTTTCATAATATCCTTAAAACTGCAAAATTGATATTTTAATATAAAAATCGTGCCAAAAATTTTTGTAAAAGTACCCAAAGAAGTGATAAGATTGAAAAAAATCCAATGAACCTGTGAAATAATTCAATAATTTCGGCATACTTATCTCTGTTCAGATTTAATATTTTGTTAAAAATCAGACTTTCTGACAGAGAATATCAGTAAAGCAAACCATAAGAATTAATATAATTTAATCTCAAAATGATTTATTGGGGATTTGCGCATGATCAGGAACTTATTTAATAATTAATATGTGTATATTTTACACTTAATTTTTGTAATATTTTTAAAATGAAAGATCATACTGGATTTATGCTGATTACAGCAGTATTTATTTCAATGATTGTTGGATGCTCCGTTCAGGATCAGAACAGGATAAAGACAGGCGGACCTGAAAAGGTTGATTTCAGGGTATTGCCTTTTAAGATTACTGATGTAAAATTACTGGAGGGCCCCTTTCATAAAGCAACTCAGCTAAATATGCAAACTCTGCTGAATTATGAACCAGACAGGCTTCTGGCAGGATTTTACATAGAAGCAGGATTACAGCCAAAGGCTGCCAAATACAGCAGGTGGGAAAATGAATCACTTGCAGGTCACAGTCTTGGTCATTACCTGAGTGCATGTTCAATGATGTATCAGACAACCGGAGAAGAACGATTCAGGGAAAGGGTAGATTATATTGTCAGTGAGCTGAAATTCTTGCAGGATCATGATGGGGATGGGTATATAGGTGCGTTTCCTGAAGGGAAAAAAATTCTGGGACAGGAAGTTGCCAGAGGAGACATAAGGTCTCAAGGTTTTGACCTGAACGGAATATGGTCTCCTTTCTATACACAACACAAGATACTAGCAGGGTTAAGAGATGCCTGGAGATTATGCGGAGATGAAACAGCACTAAGGGTTGAGAAGCAATTTGCAGACTGGATTGGAACAGTTGTAATGGAATTAAATGATGATCAGGTACAGAAGATGCTGAAATGTGAATATGGAGGAATAAGCGAAACAATGGCTGATCTTTATGCAGACACAGGAGATGAAAAGTACTTAAAGATTTCCAGGATCTTTTATGATAATGTAACCCTCGATCCTATGAAAAACGGCGAAGATGTATTGTCAGGGAAACACTGTAATACCTATATTCCAAAACTTATTGCATTATCGCGGCTTTATGAGCTGACGGGTGATAGCACTGACAAAAAAGCTGCAGAATTTTTCTGGAATACGGTTACAAAACATCACTCGTATGTAACCGGAGGCAACGGGAATGATGAATATTTCGGCCCACCTGACAAACTCAGGAATCGCCTCGGAGAAGGAACAACAGAGTCATGTAATGTATACAACATGTTAAAACTGACTGAACATATGTTTCAATGGGATCCATCAGGAGAGGCGGCTGATTTTTATGAAAGGGCTCTTTTCAACCATATCCTGTCCACACAGAACCCACAAACTGGAAATGTGACCTATAATCTTTCGCTTGACATGGGGGGGTTTAAAGCATTTCAGGACCCGATGGAGTTTACATGCTGTATAGGAACCGGCATGGAAAACCATTCAAAATACGGAAAGAATATTTATTATCATAATGATAATGAACTTTATGTATTTCAATATATTGCCTCGGAATTAACATGGGATGAGAAAGGACTGAAACTAATCCAGGAAACATCTTATCCTGAAGAGCAGGGATCAAGATTAAGGGTTGTCAGTGAAAATCCTCAGAAGCTTGCCATAATGGTCCGGTATCCTTACTGGGCACAGAAAGGGATTGATATTAAAATAAATGGCAGCCGTAAAAGGATAAACCAGGGGCCTGGTAGTTTCATTTCAATTAACAGGACATGGAAATCAGGCGATGTTATAGATATACGTATTCCTTTTACTCTTCGTCTTGAAACCATGCCTGATGACAGCAACCGTGTGGCGATAATGTATGGCCCTCTGGTGATGGCCGGCGACCTAGGCCCTCATAATGATCCTGCTTCAAAAGACGCAATGTATGTTCCGGTAATGCTGACAGAAAACAGGAATCCGGAAGAATGGATTAAACCGGTTAATGACAGCATAAATGTATTTCGTACTGTAAACACAGGCCGGCCGCGTGATGTTGATATGAAGCCGTTCTATTTGTTCTATGACAGGAGATATTCTGTTTTCTGGGATCTATTCAATGAAAAAAACTGGGAAATATGGCAGAATGAATACAGGACTGAACAGGAAAGGATAAAGAAAATAAAGGAGTCGGAAATAGATTTTGTCCAGCCCGGAGAAATGCTGCCCGAACGGAATCACAATTTCAGGGGTGAAAAGACCGCACCCTGGTCATTCAGGGAGAGACCATACCGTGAAGCGAGGGGCGGATGGTTTTCCTTTGAGCTGAAATGTGATCCGAAAAATAAAAACAGACTGGCAGTTGAATACTGGGGTGGTTTTCCGGGAGCAAAAACTTTTGATATTTTGATTAATGATGTAGTAATAGGCACGGAAAATATTTCAAACAAAAAAGACGGACAGTTCATCTTTGAACAATATGATATACCTGAAAAGATAACCTTTGGAAGGAACAAGATCACAGTTAAATTCCAGTCACATCCTAACAATACTGCAGGACCGGTATTCGGAGTAAGAACGATAAAACCTTAAGATCAGATAGCATCCTGGTAGGCCAGGAAAAGTGCCCGGTAGTATTTCAGAAACCTCACCGGATCGGGATTGCCATCAATCTCTGCATTGCAGTATCCTTTAAAACCATTTGCTGAAAGCAGTTTAAATAACAGACGATAAGGATAATCTGCCATCCAGAGTTCATGCATGTGAACACCTCTTATCCGGTCCTTCAACAGGTTGAAATTTGCCTCAAAACCACCCTCTTCAGTATCCTCAGGATTACAATTCCAGTTGACCCAGACGTGAGGGCTCCGGGAATAGTCAATTATCCTTTTTATAACAGAAGGTCTGTTGGTCTTATCCCCGTGTACACACACCCTGACCTCAACGCCATTGTTATAACCGAATTCCCCAACCTCTGCAAGAGCTCTACCGATCTGCTGTTCGGTTTTTTCCGCTTTGATGCCATCAGGAAGTGCATTTGGGAAAACTCTTATTCCGGTTGCCCCGACATCTTTTGCCAGTTTAATGTATTCCTTGGTTCCTTCTATATTTTTCTTAAGTTCTGCAGGATCCGGGGAATGATACTGAAATCCGCTTGCCAGGCTAATAGATTCAAGAGCAGAGTCCTTAAAACGCTTTTTGACCTCTGATCTGCGGGAAGCAGAAATATCAACTTCCACCTTATGTGCATGGGTGGTACGAAGTTCAACTGACTGGTAGTTTGCCTCAGTAAGATTTTTAATTATCGTTTCAATATCCCAGTCTTTGGCAATAGTGTATGTCATTATTCCGAGCTTAAGCGGGTTAGGATTAAATGTAAAATCCTCTTTTCGATCAGTTTCATTTTCAGGGATTATTGTTGCCGGAATTAATGATGCAGCAGCAGAGATTGCACTTGTCCTTATGAAATCAGCTCTTTTCATAATCAATATATTATTTTTTTACCACCTGTTTATCCTGTAATTTTTGAAGGTAATCTTTTTACCAGAACAGGTTTTTCTTCATGTGTTTTCGGCATAAAAATGTCGTCAGGAGTTAGGCCGCATTCTTCTATCATCTGAAGGCAATATTCAAGCCGGCCAAGTTCACGTCCTGTATTGTTTGTGCCAAAGGTAAATTTGATGCCTGCTGCTTTTGCCATTTTTATCATTTCAGCGCCAGGTGTTTTGTATCTGGCATTAATCTCGAGTGCAATATTATTTTCAGCAAGGACCTTTACTACTCTTGCCATTCTTTCTTTAGTCCATAGTTGTTCGTATTCGGGCATAAGTGCATCGGGAAGCACAGTCGGATTTACGTAAATATCAACCGGTTCCTGTGAGAATATTGATTCAATTTTTCCGATGAGTTGTTCCATAAACTGCTGCTTGTCATCGATCCATACCTCATCCTTTATCCAGATCCTGTTACGTCTGCCCTTATTATCAGTAAAGGTCATTGCATCGGTAAAGACATAATCGAATTTAGCAATTGCTTCAGGGGAAAACAGGGTAATCCATTCCCTGCCTTCTGCCTGCATTCCCCTGAAAACAGGCTGACCTTTAACGGTATCCATATATGCTGCAAGTGATTTGTCATCTGTAACAGGAAACTTCAGTCCGCAGTTGGGTGCCAGACCATAATTTATACCAAGTCTGAGTGAGTTCTGTTTAACCTCTTCGAGTGTCAGACCTCCTTTCAGATGAACATGATAATCAACAACAGGAAAACCCTTATCCATAAGTTGTGCAAGTGTTGTTTCCCATTTTTCATCAGCAGGGAGCGGGGATTTTTCACCATCAGGCAGCCTTTTTACCCTGATAGATTTATAGTAGACAGTACTTTTTGGATCGTGTGCCTGCAGGGCAAAGGTACCTGATCCAAGCAATCTTCCTTTATGCTCTTCACTTCTCCAGGGTATATCAGGTTGAACATAATCGACCACCTTATGGTCATTTACAAAAATTTCAACATGGTTTTCCTGTACTTTTATATGCAATGTAAACCAATCCCCGTCTTTAACCATCTGATAGTGGACATTCCGGACTGCATACAAACTTCCGGTTTTCTTCGTTTCCCGATAATTATCAGCACCAATATGTGTGTTGTTAACCTGAACCTCATATCCGGTTGAAGGCCAGTCAGTTTCCTGCCAGGAGGTATGGAAATAAATGCCTGAATTAGCCAAGGGCAGAGTTTTGATTTCGGCAATTAGTTCAAAATTTTTGAAAGGCTTATCTGTATTATAAAAGAGGTGTCCTCTTTCACCTGAGCAGACTAATGCCCCTTCTTCAACGCGAAAACTTCCGGGATTTTCAGCAGCAGTCCAGCCAGCCAGATCTTTACCATTGAACAGGTCGGACCATTCATTACTTTTATTTGTACAGGATATAAATGATAAAATCATTATCAGGACAAGGAATTTTTTTATTTTCATAGAAGTAAAATTTCTGGTAATCAAAGCTAATTTATATTTTATTGTCAATCGCATTGTAAAGATAGAAGTGTTAAATTTAACTATAAGTTTGATATTCCGGTTTTTGTGCAAAACTGATTGAAATGAAAAAATTTGGTACCTGTTCGAATTTAATACTCAATTTAAAATTTTCCCTGTGTTTTCTCGTCTTATTTCCATATTTGTCTGGTCAGATAATCAATCAGAAACCAGAACTACACTTTACTATATCGATGGATGAACCATCAAATCGATTATTTAAAGTTGATCTGGATTGCAAGGAGTGGATCAGCGATACCATTGATTTCAAGATGCCACAATGGATGCCGGGTTATTATCAGATTATGAATTATTACCGGGAAGTTTCTGACTTTTCTGTGAAATCATCGGATGGCAAAATAATTTCATATTCCATGCCTGACAAAAATACCTGGAGGATCATAGTTCCATGGAAAAATGGTTTCAGGATCAGTTATAATGTAAAGGCAGAAAAGAAATTTGTGGCAAATAATTTTCTCGATACAACTCATGGCTATATAGTACCACCGGCAACTTTCTTATATATTGATAATAACATCAATACTCCTGTTCGCCTTACTGTAAAACCATACAGCGGCTGGAGCAGAATTGCAACTGGCCTTGATGAGGTTAAAGGTAACCGGAATGAGTTTACTGCTCCCGATTTTGACATTTTTTATGATTGTCCCCTGCTGATAGGGAACCTGGATGAATTGCCTTCATTTCAGATTCGTGGAGTGAATCACAGATTTATTGCCTATAATCCCGGAGTGTTTGATCGTGAAAAGTTTATTTCAGCACTGAAAAAAACAATTGAAGCGGGAGTTAATCTTTTTGGAGAAATCCCTTACAGGCAGTATACGTTTATAGGAATCGGTCCCGGGTATGGAGGAATAGAACATCTTAACAATACCACCGTAAGTTTCAGCGGTAAAGGGCTGAATGACCCGGATACTATGGAGAGAATGCTCAAATTCCTTGCACATGAGTATTATCATCATTATAATGTAAAACGGATTCGCCCATATGAACTCGGACCATTTGACTATGACAGGGAAAACCATACAAATCTTTTGTGGGTGAGTGAGGGATTGTCGGTTTATTATGAATATCTTATGGTAAGGCGCGCTGGTCTGATAAATGATGATGATCTGCTATCAAGCATTGCAGGTAATATAAACAACTATGAGAATGATCCGGGGCGGATCTATCAGTCTCTTATCGGATCAAGTTTTAATACCTGGAGTGACGGACCATTCGGTAACAAACCCGGAACCCAGGACAGGTCTATTTCTTACTATGAAAAGGGGCCGGTAATTGGATTGATTCTCGATCTGGCTATCAGGAAAGCTACAAATAACACAAATTCTCTTGATGATGTAATGAGGTTGTTATATTACGAGTACTATAAAACCCTTCAGCGCGGATTCACCGATGCAGAGTTTCAGGAGTCATGCGAAAAGATAGCAGGAGTATCTCTGGCAAAGGAATTCGAATATGTTTATACTACAAGAGTAATCGATTATAAAGTCTATTTGTCATATGCAGGGTTGAATATCTCCGAAGAAACCGAAAGTGGTACCGGGAAAAGAAAATTTTATATTTCAGTGATTGAGAATCCTGATGCTTTGCAGAAGGATATTTTACACTCACTGACAAGTGATTAAATACCGGAATATTATGTAAAAGTCAGGATTTTTTTATACTTTTGAGATCATATGTTCTTTAAATCAGGAATTTAAATGTGACGAATATGGATGCAGTACCTTCAGGTTTTTTCAGTCTTAACAACCCTACCTTCATTGATATTATGTTAAGGTTTGTAATGAATCTTGTATTTATTACGATCCTGATACGGTATATCTATTTTAGATATGCTAAACAGGAAGGCCTGCTTTTCACACTTTTCATAATGGGCATAATGGTGTTTTTCATTACAGCAATCCTGGGTAAGATTTATATGGAAATGAGCTTTGCTTTCGGTTTGTTTGCAATTTTTACAATCATGCGATTCAGGACAAGCAGTATAACTATCAAGGATATGGCTTATATTTTTGCAGTTGTCGGCATATCTATGATAAATTCCCTGAAAGTTCTGAAATTTCCAATGTTCGGGATCATTATCTTTAACATAATTATACTGCTATCTGCTTATATTCTTGAAGAATATCACCTGAGGCATAACACAGATTCACATCTGATTACATTTGAAGACATTGAACTTCTGAAACCGGACAGGCAACAGAAACTTTTAAGGGAAATCTCAACCATAACAGGTAAAAATGTTTTCAGGGTAAAGATCCATAGAGTTGATTACAAGAGGGGAACTGCTGTGATAGAGGTGTTTTATAAAAGCTGAATGAAGGTCTCTGGCTCAGATTAATATTCCACAATTGTTTAAGTATATCTCCGGTCAGGAAAAATCTACCTATGATAAGAGTTATCTTCTTAGTGATTTCGTTTTTGATGGCATTACCTGCAGGAGCTCAAAGCTGGACATTAAAAGATAGCGGAGTCGGGCTTATAGTTGCTGATACTAATGCCAGCAGACAGGTTAGAGTTATCCGTCGGAATACTGTATGGAATGTAAAAGAGCTGATAGAAAAAGGAGCACTTGAAGGCAAATACAATGGTAATCAACTGTTTGCAGCCTGGATACAGGGGCCGGAAACCAAAGAGTTTTTAAACAGCAAAAGAAAACCAGCCTGGATGTACAGGTACAGGATAGTATATCCTGACGGAATGATATTTGATTCTAAACCGGAAGAATTCCTTAATACAGGATATTCCTACTTTGGAATTAAACCAGGAGATTACACTGAAGGTGTATGGAAGGTTGAGTGGTTTCTGGTAAACAGGGATAATTACCGGGAAAGTCAGGTCGCAACCACAATATTTGAAACATTCCGGGGGGATTCACAAAAGAAAAACAGTCATACAATAAAAAGCCAGTAATTATGAATTCTTCACCTCGTTTATTTATTCAAAATAAAGCTGCAGCGATGGAATTTGATATCATGGGATTTTCAACCCACCAGGGATTTGAACGGGTCATTGACAGCATATCAAAATGTATTCCCGTTGCAGAAAAGTGTGGCGTGGTGCCCGGCCTGGAAAATCATTGGGGATTAGGTCGAACAGCAGATGGCATGTTGCGGATTGTAGAGGTATAATCTTGATATTAATTACAAACATGTTCCAGAGATCTTCAGAAAGGTAAACTACCATGGCTATGTCTCAATTGAATTTGAAGGAAACGAAGATCGAATGACTGCAGTTCCCAAAAGTCTTGAAATGATAAGGGATGCATTTACATGGGAAGAATAGGTTCATTTTGAAAATATCATATAAAGGATAAGTGATGGAAGAAAGAAATCTCATTGGTTTTGACAATGAGAAATACCTGCAGGAACAGACAGCTGCTATTCTTCAAAGAGTTGGCAGGTTCCAACATAAGCTATATCTGGAATTCGGTGGTAAGATTCTGTACGATTATCATGCTTCCAGAGTACTTCCCGGATTTGATCCCAATGTCAAAATGAGGCTGCTCCAGATATTGAAGGACAAAATCGATGTGATTCTATGTATTCATGCAGGAGCAATAGAAAGAAAAAAAATAAGAGCTGATTTCGGGATTACTTATGATGTGGATGCCCTTAAAACTATTGATGATTTCAGGGAATGGGGGATAGAGATTACAGCAGTTGTTATCACACGATATCAGAATCAGTCTCCTGCAAAAGCATTCAAAAACAAGCTTGAACTAAGAGGAGTTAAAGTTTATCTTCATTATCCCACAGAGGGCTATCCTACAGATGTCGATATGATTGTAAGCGACTCAGGATACGGGGCCAATGAATATATTAAGACAACCAAGCCGATTGTGATTGTAACAGGTCCGGGTCCGGGAAGCGGCAAGCTTGCTACCTGTCTGTGCAATCTATATCATGAGTATAAAAAAGGGGTAAAGGCAGGATATGCAAAGTTTGAAACATTTCCGATCTGGGATCTCCCTCTTGATCATAAGGTAAATATAGCCTATGAAGCAGCAACAGTTGATCTGAGGGATGAAGTTCTTATTGACAGTCATCATCTAAGTGCCTATAATAAAAGTGTTGTAAATTATAATCGTGATATTGAAGCATTTAATCTGCTTAAAAGGATTATTGAAAAAATAACCGGGGGCGAATCAATGTACCTGTCGCCTACCGATATGGGTGTAAACCGTGCAAGTTCAGGTATTGTTGATGACAGGATAATATCAGATGCGGCACATCAGGAGATTATCAGAAGGTATTTCAGATGCGCCGTTGAATATGCAATGGGACTTGCAGATAAAGATACCCTGGAGCTTGCAGTCAGAATTATGGACAAAACGGGAGCCAAACCTGAAGACAGGAGAGTGGTCTTACCTGCGAGACAGGCAGCTGCTGATGCAGAAAAATCAGGGAAAGGTCATGACGGAATATTTTGCGGAGCGGCACTTAAACTTGGAGACAGTACAATCATTACGGGGAAGAATTCTCCTCTGATGCATGCCGCATCGAGCCTGATACTGAATGCTGCAAAACATCTTGCCGGTTTGCCGGACAGCATGTACCTGCTACCAGAAAGTATAATCAGTTCAGTTACATATCTCAAAAAGAATATTCTGGATGGTAAAATGGTAAGTCTCGATGTTGATGAGACTCTTATTGTACTTGGCATTAGCGCATTGTCAAATCCTGCGGCAAAAATGGCTCTTGAAAATCTGAAAAATCTGCGTGATTGCGAGGTTCACCTGACACATATTCCTACTCCGGGTGATGAAGCCGGATTACGCAAACTTAAAGTAAATGTAACGTGTGATCCGGAGTATTCAAGCAAAAGCCTTTTTATGGGAGGATAGCAAATACTTTGATCATTTTTAGTTCTGCAAACAGGATGGAAAAAGCATCTTTATTTCTTAAAATGTCATCTGTCAGGCGGTTTTGGGAAACGGGTTGAGATCCTTTTTATTAACGGATACAAATGAGGGAATTGTTATGAATGAAACTAATACTAAATATTTGCAAAATGAAGACAAAAGCTATTTCGGTTTTGTTAATTACACTTTTTGCAGGAAGTGGAATTCTTTATGGTCAGAATTCAGCCGGCAGTGTTACAGATGTAATCCTGAATAGTTACTCTGTAAGGATGTTTTCATCAGAACAGGTATCGGATCAGGATCTCGAAATTATTTTAAAATGCGGGATTAAGGCACCAAGTTCAAGGAACAAGCAACCCTGGAAGTTTACAGTTGTAAAGGATACTGCCCTGATGAGAAAAGCTATAGGCAGTGTTAATTCCGGCAACGTGTTGATTTTTGTTTCGGGACCAGACCTGGAAGCGGAAAGAAGTATTGTGGATTTTGATTGTGGCCTCGCAACTGAGAATATGAATATTGCTGCACAAAGCCTGGGACTTGGTGCAAGAATATATGGAGGTCCTGTGAGAAATGTCAATTCAACAATGAAACAAAATCTTGAAATACCGGAAGGCTACAGAGTTGTAACAATACTTAGAGTTGGCCATATTGATAAAAGTGTTGATGCTGTTTCTGCAGCTTCATCCAGGAAGAGTTTTGAAGAGATTGTAAATATCAGAAAGTAGGAATTTGATGGCAAAGCATATAGGCATTGTAGCCTGCAGTTATGAAGGAGCGGCCCTCTGTTACAGGACTATCTGTAATGAGGGATCGGAATATATGGGCGAGCATTCTCATCCCGAAGTGAGCCTGCACAATCATCCCCTGAGCGAATATATGAGATACATAGAGTCCGGCGATTGGGAAGGAGTTGCCAATATAATGTTATCGTCTGCTGAAAGGTTAAAAAAAGCAGGAGCGGATTTTCTTATCAGTCCGGATAATACTATACACCAGGCCTTCTCTTCAGTATTAAAAAGAACTCCTCTGCCATGGCTTCATATTGGAGAAGAGGTTGCCAGTGAGGCTTCTTCAAATAAGTATAAAAAACTGCTTGTTCTGGGCACACGATTTCTTATGGAGGGGCCGGTCTATCCTGAAGTTCTGAACAGAAGCGGTATAGGATTTCATATTCCGTCACAGGAGCAGAGAATAAAAATTAACAGTATTATTTTCAGTGAACTTGTTTACGGAGTTATAAGGGAAGAATCAAAAATTTATTTTCTGGATGTTGTCGATGAATACAGGACTAAGGGATGTGATGCAGTAATACTTGGCTGTACTGAAATTCCTCTGATAGTTCTTCCTGATGAATCTTCCCTTCCGGTTCTTGATTCCACCAGGATACTTGCGAGGGCTGCATTGAAACATGCCATCGGCTGAGTCTATTTTGACCTGAGGTATTGTGAAGGCCAGGCGATATCATCACCAAGTTCCCTGGCTGCCTGAAGGGCAAAATAAGGATTTCTCAATAACTCTCTGCCGAACAGCACCAAATCAGCCTGGTTATTCTTCAGGATCGCCTCAGCCTGTAATGCATTGGTAATAAGGCCAACAGTACCTGTCATTATTCCGGTTTTTTTGATTGCTTCAGCAAATGATACCTGATAGCCGGGTCCGAAGGGAATCTTTGCATCAAAAATATTTCCGCCAGAGGAGCAATCGATAAGATCAACACCCTTCTCCTTAAGCAGATTTCCAAGTTTAATGCTTTCTTCTATTGTCCATCCCCCTTCATACCAGTCGGTTGATGAGATCCTTACAAAAAGTGGATTTTCGGCTGGCCATACAGATTTTACAGCATCCACAATCTGTTTCAGAAGCAGTGTACGGTTTTCAAAGGGTCCTCCGTATTCATCATTCCTCTTATTGCTCAAAGGAGAAAGAAACTCCTGTAAAAGATAGCCGTGGGCACTGTGGATTTCGATTATTTCATAACCGGCTTCAAGTGACCGCAATGCAGCATTTTTGAAAGAGGCTATAACATTTTGAATCCCTTCCATATCAAGTGACAGGGGAGTTCTGTCGCCTGATGTAAATGGGATTTCACTAGGAGCAATGGTCTGCCAGCCACCATTATTAAAATTAAGTTGTTTACCTCCGTTCCATGGAAGATCGCATGAAGCTTTTCTTCCGGCATGGGCAAGCTGAATTGCAGGAACAGCGCCATGCTGTTTTATGAAACTTACAATTTGTTTATATCCGGGAATATGTTCATCAGACCAGATACCAAGATCACCGGGTGTTATTCTTCCCTCAGGGACTACCGCAGTTGCCTCCTGAATTATCAGACCGGTTCCTCCTGCTGCTCTTGTGCCATAATGAACGAGATGCCAGTCACCAGGAAAGCCATCTTTTGACGAATACTGGCACATAGGTGACATAACAATTCTGTTTTTCAGGTTGATTTTTTTTATGGTCAGGGGAGAAAAGAGTTTTGACATACAGGTAATTTTTAATTACAACTATACAAAAATAATATTAAAACAGGTAATAACTTTACTTATCAATATTGTGGTAATAATTTCATAAATAATGCTATTGCAAACAGATAATTAAATATTTACTTATCTTCACTAAATCCAATAAAAACAGATGCTATGAAAAGGTTATTTGTTCTGTACATATTTTTTCTTATAGGTGCAGTTTCTTTTGCACAAAAGAAGGATTCATCAGACAATGCCCAGGAAAAAAGCAAGAAAGAAGAAACCGATGGCAAAGTTCAGACAGGAACTGATCAGGAGAAGAAATCAGGACAGGATCAGGAAGTGAGTAAAGAAGACAAACAGACACAGGATACACGTTATCATGAAGGTTCATCCGGTGTAAAACGAAGCATTTCATACAAATTCAGCAATGAAGTTGTTGATAGCGATCCTGGTAATGGTATTTTCAGATATAACAAGAATGACATTACAGGGATCACATACATTTATCTGGATGACATTGACCTTTCAGGTGAGGACCAGACTAATTGGTATTCTACATGGGATAAAGAAACCGGAGCAACAGGCAGAGGAAGGATTAATATAGTGGAATACGAAGGGAAAAATGTAAATGTTTTCGATGTAAAAGGTGTTTTTGTTGAAGAGGATGGATACTGGAAAATACCTGTAGAATTTGTATCAGGGTCATTACCTGCTGATGGGAAAACATACTTCTATATTTTTGAACGGATAGAAAACAAGGACGAAACATCAAAAGAGGAGAAAAAAGCAGAAGAATCAATAGTTGAAGAAACAGTGGCAGTTGCTGCTGTTGTTACAGCAGCGGCAGTTGTCACAGAACCAGTTGTTGAGGTTCAACCTCCTCAAGTTGCAGAAGAAAAAAAGGAAGAGCCTGCTCCGGAGCCTCAGCCGGCACCTGCACCACAGCCTGAACCTGTTGCTGAGGCAAAAGAAGAACCTGTTGTTCAGCAGGAAGCAGTGGAAGAAAAGAAAGAAGAACCGGTTTCCCAGCCGGAACCAGTAAAGGAAGAAAGCAAAGTTGAGGAAACTGCAGCAGTTGCTGCTGTTGTAACAGCAGCAGTTGTCACAGAACCAGTTGTTGAGGTTCAACCTCCTCAGG